>Ga0208770_1000460_pt1 | contig 26173 bp, 18 predicted proteins | sample AntAceMetag02UK9_FD_184771 | JGI IMG/M metagenome (GOLD analysis project Ga0208770, IMG submission 184771) | Saline lake microbial communities from Ace Lake, Antarctica - Antarctic Ace Lake Metagenome 02UK9 (SPAdes) (version 2) | ecosystem: Environmental > Aquatic > Non-marine Saline and... | reverse complement strand
AGATGCACTGAGATGCTTTCTGAATGACGATATCATATTCGACCCTTTGAATAGATTTAAGATCGTCAGAAGTTTACGAAAGCTGAATTTTTTCTTCCTCTAAAAAATGCTCAGCGGGAATCGCTGAGAAATCTTTCAACCAACCCTTATTTAGCAGTTGGTGTAGGACCTGGCTGGCAAAGTTGGAGTCGAATTCGGATAAATTACTCGAATGGAGCTGGTTTTTATCAAGGTGCTTCTCTTCCTCTTCATCAAAAAATTTCTGCTAATGCTGTTTGGATGGTGGACATGGGACTACGCATGCAAAGTGCTTCTATAGCAAATAGATTTTCAGTTGCTATGGGCTGTAAATACAATCAATGGGGGCAAGCTAGAAGCATTGGTAAAATATCTCAGCAAGGAGCGCACAAAATAGCTCTAACTCAGCCGGTCAGAATACGAACAGTCTATCAGTTTTCCCCTTACTTAGGAGTTCAATGGAATTTTTCAACCAAGCAGCTTTCTAGCTCGTCCTATAAATTAAAAGGAAAAGGTCCTAATGTATGGATTCCTTATTGGGCTTCTTCGAGAGCATTTCAGTGTCCAACGAATATTTGGGTTCAATTTAATACAGGGGTTGGATTTTTATATTTGGCTGGAATTAAAGGTAATCTGATGGGGCAACCTGTTCTTAATTTTTCCCCGAGTAGTTCTTGGCGAAATGTCCCTCTTAAACATCGCTTTTCTTATAACCGAACTCCGCTTTTTGAATACCTTCTGGGTTATCAATTTAATGCCTTTTTGAAGCTTGCCTTTTCTTATCAACATCAGAGCGGGATTACAATACAGAGTAAAGCCCTCTCAGCTTATCATCAGCCAAATGCCTTCGGTTCAGATTTTGTACAATTCACGTCAAACCTCAGCCTTGACGCTCTCTTAGCTAAGGTCTATTTTGAACTTCCTTTTGCGATGATTTGGAAAAGTCTTTCAACTAACCCTTACTTAGCAGTGGGCATTGGACCAGGCTGGCAGAGTTGGACTAAAATTGAAGTCGATTATATGAGAGGGAGTACTAGCATTAACTTAGAACCTCTCCCTCTTCGTCAAAAAATTTCGGCAAATGCAGTTTGGATGGTAGACATGGGGCTTCGCTTGCAAAGTGCTTATCCAAATAGTCATTTCTCTGTGTTACTTGGTTGCAAATACAATCAGTGGGGGCAGGCTAGAAATATGGGTAAAATGTCTCAGCAAGGAGCTCATAAACTAGCACTTGGGCATCCTTTAAGGATTAAAACTGTCTATCAGTTTGCTCCCTATTTAGGGGTTCAATGGAACTTCTAACCTCTCGTAAGTTTTAGCCAATTAATTTTGTGATTCTAAAACTAAATTACTATGCATATAGACCCTAAAACTTCATCGAGGGAATAGATCTTTGCCCAGAGGTTTAATTTGTATCTGTTCTCTTTTTATTGAAAAAGCGTCCCTGAGTTAAAAATTAAAAACTAAATTTTAAAAAACCATTGTTTAAAAAAAACATATGGCCTATTTAGATATATAGAAAAAAAATGAGAGGTTCTATGCAGTTTTTAAGGTATATTTTTGTGATGTTTGTTGTCGGGGCTTTTTCTAGTTCTTCGATTTTTGCAGATGAAGAAGTTCAATTGGCTACTCCTTTAGAAATTTCTTACCAAATACCACCTGTTACTCAAACAAAAGAGTCAGCAAGTATATCAGATGAAGTGCAAAAGTCGACTTCGGTAATTGAAAAAGAAGCTGCTCCTAAATTAGAAGAGTCAACGAAGCAGCCTTCTTTAACTGAAGTAAAGACTTCTTCAAGCGTGGCAGAAGAGGCTCAAAAGCCGACTCCACTAAATAAAGTAGAAACGGCGTCAAATCTATCTAAAGAAGTTGAAAGTTCTAAATCAGAAGAATCACCTAAAATGCCTTCTTTAACTGAAACAAAGACTTCTTCAAGCATGGCAGAAGAGGCTCAAAAGCCGACTCCACTAAATAAAGTAGAAACGCCGTCAAACCTATCTAAAGAAGTTGAAAGTCCTAAATCAGAAGAATCACCTAAAGCTCCTTCTTTAACTGAAGTAAGAACAGCTTCAACTCCTCCAACTAAGCAAGGCAATGGAAGAGTCTACATGCACTTCCCTTCAACAAAGGGCCTTTTATCTTCTAACAGTGTCTTCTTTCAAACAAACATTGGTGTAGGCTTTTTATATTTTAACGGCATTAAGGGAAATTTAATGGGGAGACCTGTTCCTTTCTTCGTACCTGCAAGCAATTGGAGAGATGCTCCTTTTAAGGGAAGACTTTCTTATAATAGAACTCCTCTTTATGAATATCTTTTAGGACGTCGACTTAACGCATGGTTTAAAGTGGCTCTTTCATATCAATACCAAGGCGGGATCACTGTTCAAAGTGAAGCGCTTCATACCTTCACGCCAGGCACAATAGCAACTCCAGCAGCAAGTAACTATGCACAGTTCACTTCGAACTTAAGCCTAAATGCATTTCTCCTAAAATTTTACTTTGAGCTACCTAATGCAGCAGTCTTTAAAAACTTGGCAATTACTCCTTATTTGGCTGTGGGTGTTGGACCTGGATGGCAGAGTTGGACCCAAATTGAAACGAATTATATGAGAGGGACTACTTTCTATGTAGGAGCTCCAGTTCCTCTCCGCCAGAAAATTTCCGCCAACGCAGTGTGGATGCTTGATTCAGGGTTTCGATTACAAAGCCATTCAAAAGATCCTTCGTTCTCAGTTCTTTTTGGTTGTAAGTATAACCAATGGGGACAAGCAAGAAGCATGGGTAAAATGTCTGAGCAACAAGGCAATCAAAAACTCGCGCTCACTGATCCTTTGAGAATTAAAATGGTTCATCAATTTGCCCCTTATTTTGGGTTTCAGTGGAATTTTGTGAACTCTTATGCTTCTAAATCATCCTATTGTTTAAAAGGAAAAAGCCCGAATGTTAGGCTTCCCTACATTGCGAGTACGACTAGTTTCCAAGCTTCTAAAGCTCTCTGGACTCAGTTTAATGTCGGCTTAGGTCTTTTATATTTTAGTGGAGTTAAAGGGAACTTAATGGGGCGACCTGTTTTGGATTTTTTCCCATCAAACCTAGTTAGAGATGTTCCTATAAAAGGTAGGCTCTCTTATAACAAAACCCCTCTTTTTGAATATCTTCTGGGTTATCGAGTTAATAGTTGGGCTAAAGTGGCTCTTTCCTACCAATACCAATCGGGAGTCGTTGTTCAAACCAAATCTCTTTTTGGTTTTGCGGATACATTTCGAAATACATCAGCGCGATTTAGCTCTAACTTAAGCCTCAATGCGATTCTCTTTAAACTTTATTTTGAGCTGCCTTACGCTATGATTATGAAAAACTTATCAGTTTCTCCTCATTTGGCTGCAGGTGTTGGACCTGGATGGCAAAGTTGGACAAACATTAAAATGAATTATATATCGGCTACAGATAGTTTGCAGACAGGGTTCAATTCAAATGGAGGCCCTCTCTTTCTTTCCCAAAAAATTTCTGCCAATGCAGTGTGGATGATTGACCTTGGATTTCGTGCCCAAAGTGTCTATCCTAATGGTCAATTTTCAGCCCTTGTTGGATGTAAATATAATCAATGGGGTCAAGCGAGAAGTATGGGGGAAATGTCTGAGCAGGACTCGCATAAACTGTCCTTAACTAAGCCTGTGAAAATCAAAACAGTTTATCAATTTGCTCCTTATCTAGGAGTTCAGTGGAATTTTTTGAACACATATACTCCTAAATCCTCCTACTGCTTAAAAGGGAAAAATTCTAATGTTTGGCTACCTTATTGGGCAGGTGTTAAGAACTTTCAGTGCCCAAAGGGCTTTTTAGCTCAGTTTAATGTGGGTGTAGGTTTCTTATATTTTAGCGGTGTTAGTGGAAACTTAATGGGACGACCTGCTTCCAATTTTACAAGTACAAGCCAGTGGAGAGATGCACCTTATAAGGGGAAGCTTTCTTATAACCCTACTCCTTTGTTTGAATACCTTGTTGGGTACAAATTCAATAATTGGCTGAAACTGGCTTTATCTTATCAGCATCAAGGAGGAGTAGCAATTCAGACAAAAGCACATCAAGGCTTTCCTGCAGGGGGACAAAGTACGACAGACACTGTGCGACTTAGTTCAAATTTGACTCTTGATTCTCTATTAGCTAAAGTTTACTTTGAGCTTCCGTTTGCAATGATTTGGAAAAGCCTTTCAACTAGTCCTTACTTAGCTATAGGTGTGGGACCTGGGTGGCAGAGTTGGACTAGTACTCGTGTCAATTATAGTGAGATCAATACCTTTCCGGGTTTTAGAAGTTATGTGGCTCATGACCTTCCTCTACGGAACAAGTTATCTGCTAATGCTGTGTGGATGGTTGATGCAGGATTTAGAATTCAAAGTGCCTATCCAAAATCAGCTTTTTCAGTTCTTTTAGGATGTAAGTATAACCAATGGGGACAAGCAAGAAGCATCGGTAAAATGTCTCAGCAAGGCGCGCATAAGTTGGCTCTTTCTAAACCTCTTACAGTTAAAACAGTTTACCAATTTGCTCCTTATTTTGGAGTTCAGTGGAACTTCTAATTTAATGGAAAGCGTCGTCACATAGAAAAAGAACGGGATTTGGGCAGAATTTTTAATCTATAAAAAGCCATATTTTTAAAAAAATATGGCTTATTGGTTTATCTATTAAAAATGAGAGGTTCTATGCAATTTTTAAAATATATTTTTCTGATGTTTGTTGTCGGGGCTTTTTCAAGTTCTTCGATTTTTGCAGCTGAAGAAGTTCAATTGGTTACTCCTCCAGAAATTTCACATCAAATAAAAGAGTCAACAAGTGTATCAGGTGAAGTGCAAAAGTCGACTTCTGTAAGTGAAAAAGAAATCTCACCGAATCTATCTAAAGAAACCGCTCCTAAATTAGAAGAGTCAACGAAGCTTCCTTCTTTAACCGAAACAAAGACTTCTTCAAGCATGACAGAAGAGGCTCAAAAAGCAGCTCCACTAAATAAAGTAGAAGCGCCATCAAATCTATCTAAAGAAGTTGAAAGTCCTAAATCAGAAGAATCACCTAAAGATCCTTCTTTAACTGAAGTAAGAACAGCTTCAACTCCTCCAACCAAGCAAGACAATGGAAGAGTCTATATACACTTCCCTTCAACAAAGACACTTTTATCTTCTAACAGTGTCTTCTTTCAAGCCAATATTGGCGTAGGCTTTTTATATTTCAGCGGAGTTAGGGGGAATTTAATGGGCAGGCCCGTCTCCTTTTTTGTACCTGCAAATCAATTAAGAGATATTCCCCTAAAGGGAAGGCTCACTTATAAACGTACCCCTCTTTTTGAGTATTTATTGGGATGTCGCCTTAATTCTTGGGCTAAAGTCGCTCTTTCTTACCAATACCAAGGAGGAATCACGGTTCAAAGTAAAGTCCTTCAGGCCTATGTTCCAGGAACAGCTCCGCCAAGAAGCAACGTAGGCGACTTTACTTCTAATCTGAGCCTAAATGCATTTCTCCTCAAATTTTATTTTGAGATGCCTTATGCCGCGGTCTTTAATGAATTGGCCATTTCTCCTTATTTAGCTGTAGGTGTCGGGCCTGGATGGCAGAGCTGGACTTTGCCTGAAGTAAGCTATAGGTTTGGTAGTACTTTCATTGTAGGAGCTCCGGTTCCTCTCCGCCAGAAAATTTCTGCCAATGCAGTGTGGATGTTTGATGCAGGACTTCGGTTACAGAGTCATTCAAAAGATCCCGCATTCTCTCTTCTTTTGGGATGTAAGTATAACCAATGGGGTCAGGCTAGAAGTATAGGTAAAATATCTCAGCAAAGCGGCGATCAAAAACTTGGATTAACTCAGCCCTTAAGGATTAAAACAGTTTATCAGTTTGCTCCCTATTTAGGATTTCAGTGGAATTTTGTGAATTCTTATAATCCTAAATCCTCTTATTGCTTAAAAGGGAAAAGCCCTAATGTTCGGCTTCCTTATTTTGCAAGCACGACCGGTTTTCAATCTTCTAAAGTTCTATGGACTCAGTTCAATGTTGGCTTAGGTCTCTTATATTTTAGTGGAGTTAGGGGAAATCTAATGGGTCTACCTGTCTTGAATTTTGCACCTGCAACCCAAGTTAGAGATGTTCCTTTAAAGGGAAAGCTCTCTTATAATAGCACTCCTCTTTTTGAGTATCTTTTGGGTTATCGATTTAATTCTTGGGCTAAAATGGCTCTCTCCTATCAATACCAATCTGGAGTCGTTGTTCAAACCAAAGCTCTTTGGGGTTATCCTGTCACAAATCCAGGAGGATCATCAGCTCGATTCATCTCAAACCTGAGCCTCAATGCGATTCTCTTTAAAGTTTACTTTGCTCTGCCCTGCGCCATGATCGTGAAGAGTTTATCTATTGCCCCTCATTTGGCTGTAGGTGTTGGGCCTGGATGGCAAAGTTGGACAGGTATTAATGTAAATTATATTACAGGTGCAGATATTGATGCTGTGCTTGGTTTTAATCTATCTGGCGGACCTCTTGTCCTACATCAAAAAATTTCGGCCAATGCGGTTTGGATGCTTGATTTAGGGTTCCGTGTTCAAAGCGCTTATCCTAACGGTCAATTTTCAGCCCTTTTGGGATGTAAGTATAACCAATGGGGGCAAGCAAGAAATATGGGAAAAATGTCTCAGCAACCTTCTCATAAGCTTGCGCTGACAAAGCCTTTTAGAATTAAAACCGTCTATCAGTTTGCTCCTTATTTAGGGGTTCAGTGGAATTTTTCTAACTTTTATACCTCTAAGTCTTCCTATTGTTTAAAAGGAAAAAGCCCGAATGTTTGGCTTCCTTATTTTGCGAGTACGAATAGCTTTCAATGCCCCAAAGGTTACTGGAGTCAGTTCAATGTCGGTTTAGGTCTTCTATATTTCAGTGGTATTAAGGGGAATCTGATGGGTCGACCTGTCTTAAATTTCACACCTGCAACAGAAGAGAGAAATAGTCCTTACAAGGGAAGACTCTCTTATAACCCAACTCCTCTTTTTGAATATCTCATTGGGTATCGATTTAATCCTTGGTTGAAGCTAGCTCTATCTTACCAGCATCAAGGAGGCGTGGTAATTCAGACTAAAGCGCTCCAAACCTTTCCCCTTGCAGCTGCAAATACAACAACAGTCAATCAATTTGTTTCAAATCTGAGTCTCGATGCCTTACTAGCTAAGGTTTACTTCGAACTTCCGTTTGCCATGATATGGAAAAGTCTTTCAACAACTCCTTATTTAGCAGTGGGTATTGGACCTGGTTGGCAGAGTTGGACACGTATTCGTACCAATCATTTTGATCGCAATGAGAATTTTCTTAATCATGTCATTCCTTTACGTGGCAAGGTATCTGCCAATGCCGTTTGGATGGCTGATGCAGGGTTTAGAATCCAAACAGCCTATCCGAAGTCTTCTTTTTCAGTTCTTTTGGGATGTAAGTATAACCAATGGGGGCAAGCAAGAAGTATGGGTAAAATGTCTCAGCGTGGTTCGTATAAAATAGCATTAGGCAACCCTATGAGGATCAAAACCGTTTATCAATTTGCTCCTTACTTTGGAATTCAATGGAACTTCTAATCAGCTGAAAAGCATCTAGTTCTTAATGAAAATGGGCTCTTTTACCTTGGTGTAATAGAGCCCTTCTTTTTACCCAGTAATATTGTAATTATAGAAGTAAATTACTAGGTAGATGGATTGCAGCAACTCTAACTTAGTTCAATCAGAATAGATGCCTTTTGTATTTGTGGAATATAAAGAAAAGGGGGTATATTTATTTTCAGCACACAAATTTTAAAAGGTCGTATATGAAAATCAAAAATTTAGGCTTACTCTTACTCCTTATTCTTCAGTCTTTTTGTTTGAAGGCTCAAGTTGAGATAGGGCTTGATCGTTTATTTACTCCTGCATTTGTCTCCGAGATAAAGGATAAAAAGGTGGGTCTTATTACGAATCAAAGTGCTGTAAATCGTCAAGGAGAGACCTCCTTTGAAGTTTTAAAAAAGAATCAAAAAATATTTGGTTATCAACTTAAAGTAGTTTTTGCTCCAGAGCATGGGATAGAAGGTAAATTACACGCTTCTGAACATGTAAGAGACTCTTCACTGAATAATATCCCTATCTATAGCTTACATGGGTCTATTAAAAGGCCGACCAAAGAGATGCTTGAGGGTCTTGATGTTTTAATTTATGATATCCAAAATGTAGGAACTCGTTGCTATACGTATGAAACTACACTCTTTTATTCCATGGAAGAAGCGGCAAAATATAACCTCACTGTTTTAGTTTTAGATCGCCCAGACCCTAGAGGAGGCACTCGAGTTGAAGGGAATATGGTCGAAGAAGGATTTCGATGCTTCTTTAGCTATCATAATGTTCCTTTTTGTCATGGAATGACCATCGCTGAACTTGCCCAGTATTTTAATGCTGAAAGTAAAGTGGGGTGTCCACTTAAAATTATCCCAATGAAAGGCTGGAGGCGTTCCATGAGCTTTTCTGAAACAGGACTTACCTGGGTAGCTCCAAGCCCAAATATACCTGATGCTGAAACCACTCTTGTCTATCCAGCTACCATCTTTTTAGGAGAAACACTGGAAATTGTGAGTGTGGACCTAAGAGGCGAATACCCATTTAAACGGTTAGGTGCTCCTTGGATTTCAAGTGAGGAGTTTGCCTTGTTTCTCAATCAAATGAATCTTCCTGGAGTTCTTTTTTTTCCTCACTCTTTCACTCCAAAATGGGGGAAGTATGAGAATCAAAAATGTGAAGGGGTTTTCTTGAAAATTACTAATGAAATGATGTTTCAACCCCTGCTCACACAGTATGTTATTTTTGAAAAAATTATAGAGCTCTATCCAGATGAGTTTGATAGAGAGCTCGAGAATGCCGTTAAAAAAAATAGAAAGAAAGCTTGTGACTACATAACAGGTTCTACTGATCTCTTCAGAGTACTTGAAAGTCATGGGAAAATTTCAACGACTATGAAGTCTTTGGAAGAGGCGCAAACTAAAGAGTTCCTTGATAAAAGAGCTCGATATCTCCTGTATTGATTTTTTAGCACTCTAATGTTTTTTTTGCTAAAAAACTCTCGAAACGGTTGACATTAACCCCCTCATTTTTTATCCTCTACCCTGAGAATTGAAGAAAAAAAATCACTATCGGAGAAAAATAATGGTTCAAATTAAACCTTTAGGAAAACGTTTATTACTAAAAAGATTAAGCGCTGAACAAACAAAAGGGGGAATCCTTTTACCTGAATCTGCTCAAGAAAAGCCCAAGCGCGGAACTGTCATTGCAATGGGATCTTCGGAAGAAGGACTGAAAGTTGGAGATGAGGTGTTTTTTGCAGCTTATGCAGGATCAGAAGTTTCTGTAAGCGAAGAAGAAGGCTACTTAATCCTTCCAATGGATGAAGTCCTTTGTGTTGTTGAATCTTAAAATTAAAAAATCAAGTTGGAGTACTAAACTATGCCAAAAATGCTAAAATTTCATGGAGACGCCCTCAAGTCCATTCAAAAAGGGATTCAGACACTTGCCAAAGCTGTTAAAGTAACACTTGGGCCTAAAGGAAGAAATGTTGTAATCAATAAAGAGATGGGGCTTCCTTTCTCAACTAAAGATGGGGTGACTGTCGCTAAAGAAATCACTTTAAAAAATAAATTTGAAAACATGGGAGCTCAGCTGATCAAAGAGGTGGCTTCTAAAACTTCAGATACTGCTGGTGATGGAACGACTACAGCGATTGTCTTAGCCGAAGCTATTTTCTCTCTTGGAGTTAAAAGTGTGACTGCTGGAGTGAACCCAATGCTCTTAAAAAGAGGGCTTGACCGTGGGGTTCTTGCGCTTCTAGCTACTCTTACAGGACTTGCAGACCCGATCCAAAAGCATGAAGAAGTTCGCCAAATTGCAACTATTTCTGCAAACAATGATCCAGAAATTGGAGAGATCATTGCTAAAGCTATGGATAAAGTTGGAAAAGATGGAACGATCACAGTAGATGAAGCTAAAGGTTTCAAGACTGAACTAGATGTTGTTGAAGGAATGAAGTTTGATAAGGGATATTTATCTCCTTATTTTGTGACTAACCCTGAGAACATGACTGTTGAATTTGATAATCCTCAGATTTTGATCATCAACAAAAAGCTTTCAAATGCTAAAGATCTTGTTCCTATTTTAGAAAAAATTATGGAAAAAGGACAAAAGCCTCTACTTATTATCGCTGAAGATATTGAAGGAGAAGCTCTAGCTACTCTCGTCATTAATAAAATTAAAGCAGGCATGCCTGTTTGTGCAGTGAAGTCACCTGGATTTGGAGACAGACAAAAAGCAATGTTAGAAGATCTAGCGATCTTAACAGGAGCTACTGTTATTTCTGAAGAAGTCGGGCTTCAAATTGAAAATGTGGGACTTGAAGTTCTAGGTTCAGCTAAGAAAATCAAAATTGGCAAAGAAGAAACAACTCTTGTAGATGGTTTGGGAGATGTTCAAACTCTTCAAAAACGTATTGCAATCATTCGTTCTGAAATTGCCAACTCTACAAGCGATTACGATAGAGAGAAGCTTGAAGAGAGACTTGCTAAATTAGCTGGTGGAGTTGCAGTTGTTCGAGTTGGAGCTGCTACTGAAACAGAAATGAAAGAGAAGAAAGCGCGCGTTGAAGATGCTTTACATGCTACTAGAGCAGCTGTTGCTCAAGGAGTTGTTCCAGGTGGTGGAGTAGCCCTAATTAGAGCGGCTAAGTGCTTAGACCAGGTAAAAGTAGATTCCGAAGATGAACAAATGGGGATTAACATCCTTAAAAAAGTTTGCTTTATCCCTGCAGCTTCTATTGCAAATAATTGTGGAAAAGAAGGCGGCGTTGTTGCTGAAAAAATTTCTGAAAGTGAAGAGAAAGCTTTTGGTTATAATGGTCTTACTGATGAGTTTTGTGATTTAATTAAAGCGGGTGTTCTTGATCCTGTTCTTGTCACTAAAAATGCATTAATCAATGCCTCTTCAGTTGCTGGATTACTTTTAACAACAGCGGCTCTCATTACTGATAAGCCTCAGCCTAAATCAGACGCACCTCCTATGGGTGGTGGCGGAATGCCTCCAGGAATGGGTGGTATGGGCGGAATGCCTGGTATGGGCGGCATGGGCGGTATGGGTGGTGGCATGCCTGGAATGGGCGGCATGGGCTTTTAGTCTAAACCCAAATCGATCTTTTAAAATGGCTAAGGCAGTTTTTTGCCTTGGCCATTATTTTTTAACCAAAAAAGGAATTCTAAATGCCTACTTATGAATATAAATGTCGTGAATGCGGATATGTTTATGAAACATTTCATAAGATGTCTAAAGACCCTTTAAAAGAGTGTCCTAAGTGCCACAAAGAGGCATTAGAAAGAGGGATTGGTGGACAGAATGCGGTCCTTAACTTTAAAGGGAGTGGCTTCTATATCACAGACTATCCTAACAAGAAAGAGGGTAGTTCTAAACCCGATACATCTGAAAAAAAGAATAAAAAATCTTCATAATAGAATACCTTTTAAAAATTTTATGGGCTCTAAAGCGGCAAAAAACTTCAAAATGCTACCCTGGTTGCCATTTTACGTTTCATTTTGAAACCATGGGGTAAAAAATGAAAATTCATTAGTCTCTTATCTACTTCTCCAAAAGGTAGGAGTGAATAAGATTAAAATAACAAAAAATTCTAGACGGCCAAGAACCATCCAAAAAGTAGAGATGATTTTTGAGAAGTTCGACATGAAGGCGAAAGACTGAGAAGATCCTGAGGGACCATAGCCTAGGCCTACATTATTGATCATACAGCTTGTTGAGCTGAAAGCTGTTCTGAAATCCAACCCATCAGCAATATAGATGAGAGTACTGAGAAGAGAAAATGAAATAACAACAAAGAAAAAGGTGAGAACTGTTTCTTTAGTTTGATTACTCACAAGGCGATTATGGACTTTAAAGGCTCTGATTCGCTCTGGCTTGAAGATTGCTTCGGTCTTATATGCTGCCGTTTTCATTAGGATGTAATAGCGCATAACTTTGATCCCGCCTGCTGTGGAACAAGACATCCCTCCAATGTACATGGCACTGATCATAATGGCTTGTGCAAAGAAAGGCCATTGATCATAATTCATTAACATCATTCCTGTTGTCGATTGGCAAGAAAGGTACTGAAAAAGCCCATATCGAATTGAATTAGAGAGGCTAAATCGGACCGATTCTCCAGATAAAAGTAATTGCTCAGTCCCGAATAAACTTATGATGACAAAAGTGACCCCAATTAAAATAGAAATAACAAAAAGAATAAGCTCTGAGTCAAAAAGGCGGTAAAGTTTTCCCTTTAAGACATAGAGGTGGATAGTAAAATTAGTACTTCCTATGAACATAAATATAATCATAATCCACTGAAGAATAGGTAGGTTATAGACCAATATGCTTTCTTTTAAAGGAAGAAACCCTCCTGTAGAAATCGTGGAAGTGGCAATTAGAATAGAGTCATACCACGTGATACTTGCATTAGAATATTTTATAAATAAAATGGCAGCTAGTGTGAAAAAAAGATACACTTTCCAAAGAAGACTTGCGGCGTCTTTAGATTTAGGCGCAATCGTTTCGTTCTGAGGACCTGGCAGTTCCGCTTGCATTAGAAGTTTATTTCCTCCGAGCCCGTAAGCGGGTAAAATGGCAATAAATAGTACAACAATTCCCATTCCTCCTACCCACTGCATAAAACATCGCCAAAATAGTAGGGCTTTTCCAATTGCATCAAAACCAGAGTAGAGAACCAGTCCAGATTGAGGATTTACAACAGGTTTGATATTTCCTTTAAAAGTATAGGTTCGCTTTTGAGTTCCTGATGTACTGTAGTGGATGGGATCATTGGATTTTGTTTCAGTATTGTAGTTCATGGCATACATGACAGAGGAGCCTGTTGTCGTAAACCCAGCAATTGATTCAAAGTAGGCGTCTATTGGATTGTCAAGTGTATTGCTGATATAAAAAGGCAAGGCTCCAATAATTCCAGAAATAAACCAAATTAAAATGACCGATAGAAAACCTTCTCTCCTGAAGAAATTTCGTCCATCTGCTTTTCGCCCATAATAGTAGAAGAGACAAGCTATTGCTAAACAGATTAGAATAGTAGCCAAAAAGGCGACTGTAGAATGGGGTTGAGGGTGGCGTGCTTTTGGTACAAAGAACTGAAAATAAAAGGCCATACAAAGAGGTACAACGAGAAATGAAGCTAAGATGAAAATATACTTCGATAAGAATTTGCTAATTTCTCTTAAGTTCATCAAAATAGCTTTTGTAGAGCGTTATAGTGTCTAGGATGGGTAATCACAAGAACGGTGTCTCCCGGACAGAGTATTTTATTTCCATCGGCAATCATGATCCGGCCCCTATTTTGGATCGCTGCAATCAAAAAATCATTGGGGAGATACGTGCCCAACTCAAAAATAGGAATACCTGCTAATGAAGAAGTATGTGAGACTTTTAACTCTAGGACTTTAGCTTTATTCTCATAAAGAGAAGAAACGGCTAAAATTTTTTGTTTTTGTATGATGGAGAGGATACGATTTGCCATCGTTTCTCTAGGAGAGACAAAGTGATCAATTTGAACCTGGTCCAAAATAGCACTAATATGGACATCTTCTATTGATGCAATTGTTTTTTCACACCCGAGCTTTTTTGCTAGAGAAGTGGCTAAGATATTAATTTCATCATGGTAAGTGCAAGCTGCAACAACATCGACTTTTCCTATTTGCTCCATTCTTAAATATTCAAAGTTGCAGCCATCTTGGTGAATGATGGTGGTCTTAGGTAGAATTGTTGAGAGCCATCTACTTTTCTCTTCACTCTTTTCAATTAAAATGGTCTCTATATTTCTTTGCTCTAAAATATGTGCCAAATTAACGGCAATTTTTGAGCCTCCAATGAGAACCACAGATTTAACACTTTTGAAACTTAGGTTAAAAAAGTTGTTAAGCCTATTGATTGCATCGGGTTTTCCAATAAAGGTGGCTTCATCGTGAGGATTCAGAGAGTCGTTCCCATGAGGGAAAATAATTTCTCTTTCAACGGCAGCACTTTCATTAGCCTTCTCAGCGCGTCTAATAAGCCCAATAATTAAGCCCTTAGGAAATTGGATATCCATAATTTTTTTCCCAGCCAAGCCCCAATTTTCAGGAATCTTGATGGTGTGCATGTAAATAGCCCCATGGGCAAAGTTTTCTGTTCCTGAAGACTTTGGAGTTGAAATATGTTTAAAGATCTCTTGGGAAACTAAGAGACTTGGGCAGACGAAATGGTCGACAGAGAAAATTTCATTAAAATTTAAATTAGTGGCATTGATATAGTTTTCATTGTGAATTAAAGCAATAGTCGTTGGATAGTCTAAATTTTTGGCTATTTTACAAATCGATAGGTTTCGTTCATCACTATCGGTAAGCGCTAAAATAACATCAGGTTTAAGAGGGGATAGACGCTCTAATACCATCCAAGGATTTTCAAGCTCATGCAAAACACTTACATCTAGTTCGCCTGATACCTTGTTCAGTTTAGTTTGATCAGAATCAATCAGAAAAACACCATGAGATTCTTGAGATAGAATCGATGCAATGTGTGCGCTGAGCTTATTGACTCCAAAAATAATAATATACATACTTTTTCCCTCTCCTCCCTTACTCGTGTTTGTACGGAATATGGCAATTATTGAGAAAGTCTTTTTAAAATTTTTTATAAGAATGAAGGTCGAGGATTCTGTCTGTATTTTATTAATTTGTTTTAAGTTAAAAATATTAATGATTTATATTAAATATTTAACTAAATAAGTTTAGTCGTTAAGTAAGTTTATTTGATGAAAATTCTTGATCTAAAAACCAGTCTTAAGCATCATCTCTCTCTTAAATAAGCACCGGTAGCTCAATTGGATAGAGTACCCGGCTACGAACCGGGCGGTTAGAGGTTCAAGTCCTCTCCGGTGCAAACTTCTGGATAGAGCTTTATGATCACTGTATTTTCTTCAGGTCCCTTTGCTACAAATGCTTACATTATAAGCTGCCCAGAGACCAAGGAAGCGGCTATTGTTGATCCAGCTCCAGAATCCGCTCCCCATCTTTTAGAGTCGATAGAACTTAACCACTTACATGTGGATAAAATTATTCTCACGCATTCTCACTGGGATCATTTTGGTGATTTGGCGCTCATTAAAGAAAAAACTGAGGCTCCTGTCTACATTCATCCTAAGGATCGAGAAAACTTAGAGAGCCCTGGATCAGATGGTCTTCCCATGTTTATGCCGATTCAAGGGGCGCAGGCAGATCACCTCGTTGAAGAGGGGCAGCTCCTCTCCATTGGCAATCTGAGCTTTCAGGTAATACATACGCCAGGGCATTCTCCTGGGGGTATTTGCCTCTACTCTAAAGATCATAATCTATTAATTTCAGGAGATACCCTTTTTAAAGGCACTATCGGAAATTTATCTTTCCCAACAGCGAACGCAGAAGATATGTGGAAGTCTCTCAAAAAATTAGCCAAACTCCCAGGTGAGACAAAAGTTTTCCCAGGTCATGGAGAATCGACGACTATTGGAGATGAGTCTTGGCTTAAAAACGCAAAAGAACATTTTAGTTAGGAGAATTATCATGGCAGTATTAGTAGGAAAAAAAGCCCCTGAATTTGTGGCAAAAGCAGTTGTAGAACAAAAAATTGTTGAAGACTTTTCTTTGACAGATCTTAAAGGCAATTACGTAGTTTTCTTTTTTTATCCTTTAGATTTTACTTTTGTGTGTCCAACAGAGCTTCATGCTTTTCAAGAAAAAGCAGAAGAATTTAAAAAGCGAGATGCTCACGTTGTCGGTTGTTCAGTAGACAGTTGGTTTTCACACTTAAACTGGCTTAATACTCCTAAATCCAAAGGTGGAATCGAAGGCGTTAAGTACCCAATCGTATCTGACTTAACCAAGAGCATTGCAAGAGACTTTGATGTTTTAAAAGAAGATGAAGGAATTGCTTACAGAGGGCTTTTCTTAATCGATAAAGAGGGAGTTGTTCGTCACCAAATTGTTAACGATCTACCTCTTGGTCGCTCTACTGATGAAGCTTTAAGAATGCTTGACTCTCTTATCTTCTTTGAGAAGCACGGAGAAGTATGCCCTGCTAACTGGCAGCAAGGTGAAAAAGCTATGAAGCCTGATCAAGAAGGGCTAGTTAAATACTATACCTAGACGTTCTTATCAGTGAGATAGTCATAAAGATCAGCCTCAGTGGTAATCAACATACTTTTGTAGATGTCGCAGATTGTCTCTGAGGCATCTAATATCTGAAGATCCCCAACACCTGGCATTCCTATGGCTCTTACATTAGCAAAAAGATGCTGCGTCTCTAAAAGATAAAGTCCATATAGATAATCCTGAACACTAAATCCTTCCTCTTTCACTCGAAAGAAAATTAAATTTCTATCGTAGAGCAAAGACTGTATTGCAAGATCAAGGCCCAGACTATTTTCAGGAGGGCTTCCTAAATTTCTTTCAAGTTGTTCTAAATTTTGGCAAAAGAAGGCGGTTTGAAAACTACCTCTTTCAGCTTCGCCAAAAATAGCTACTGTATACCGCATGAAAAATACCCCTCTTTCAGCGCGCGATTCTAGGCTACTTCGTTCTATTACTGTTAAGAAATTTTTTTACAGAAGTGCGAATATTATGTAAAATAATATTTTTAAAAAAAACTATTTAGATTGGGGGTATTTGGCTTTTGAACCTAGTATTTGTTCGATACGAAGAAGTCTGTTGTACTTCGCGACCCTGTCTGATCTAGAGAGAGATCCTGTTTTGATTTGGCCACTTGAAGTGGCTACAGCTAGGTCTGCAATGAAGGTGTCTTCTGTTTCACCTGAGCGATGAGAAATCACAGTCCCATAATTATGGGATTGGGCGAGTTTTATAGTTTCAAAAGTTTCTGTAAGAGTCCCAATTTGATTCAATTTTATTAAAATAGAGTTCGCTGTATTCGATTCAATTCCTTTCTTCAGAAACTTGGGATTGGTGACAAATAGATCGTCTCCGACTATCTGAATTTCAGAAAGCTCCTGGGTAAGGAGTTTCCAACCTTCCCAATCGTTTTCATCCAAGCCGTCTTCTATGGTGTCGATAGGATATTTTGATGCCAGCTCTTTGAGATACTCAACTTGTTCTTTGGAAGATAAAGCCTTTTTAGAGGCTGGGTTCTTCTTTTCAATATAGGTGCTTTTTTTAGCGTCATAAAATTCAGTTGCAGCGCAGTCTAATGCAAGCGTAAAATCTTTCTTCGGTTTATAGCCTGCTTTTTGTATAGCAACTAAAATAATTTCAATAGCTTCTTGATTAGATTTTAGGTTAGGAGCAAAACCTCCTTCATCACCCACAGAAGTTGTTAACTTCTTTTCTTTAAGTACGTTTTTTAAATGATGAAAAACTTCTGCTGACCACCTAAGCCCTTCTGAAAAACAAGGGGCTCCAATAGGTCTTATCATGAACTCTTGGAACTCCACAGTATTATCAGCATGTGCTCCACCATTGATGATATTCATCATAGGAAGAGGCAGCAAGTAGGGAGTTTTATTGCCAAATAGCTCTGCTAAGTATTGGAACAATTCTAAGTTGGATTCATGTGCTCCAGCTCTAGCAATAGCTAAAGACAATCCTAATATAGCATTAGCGCCAAATTGTGATTTATTTTCTGTACCATCAAGTTGAATCATAGCTTGATCTAAAGCGCTTTGATCAAGAACAGACTTGCCAGTTAAAAGCTCTTTTAAAGGGCCTAGAATATACGAGCTCGCTTTAAGAACACCTTTGCCTAGATAACGGTGTTTATCTTTATCTCGAAGCTCTACGGCTTCATGAGCGCCTGTAGAAGCTCCGGAAGGAACGCTGGCTGTTGCAATATAGCCAGAAGAAGTTTGGAGAAACACTTGAAGGGTAGGGTTGCCTCTTGAGTCTAAGATTTCTAAGGTTTGGATAGATTTAATTTTGTACATTAGGAACGCTCTTTACATTGAATTGAATTTTTAAGGATATAGCAGATGATTAAAAAATAGGACAGCTAACATAATTATTTGAGTTTAGAACTTTAAAATTGAATAGGTGAACATTGTTGATTCAACCTAAAAATTATTCATGACCTGAAATTTAGTTTTGTTATATGGTAGATGTTAAGTTTTAAAAGGAGAATCTAATGTTTGAAATGGGAGTTTTTGAGGTAGAGGGCAAGATTGATCAGGTAAAGTATTTAGCTTATGTTGAACAAATCCCTAAGAAAAAAAAAATTCATTTAGTTGCTTTGGGAAAGGGACATATAGAAAAAATTAGATGGGCTTTACAGTTATTTAAAGACAGGAATTATGAAATTAGCTCACTAATTCTTCGAGATCCTGTTGATGTATCCTCCTTTTGTGCCCTTCCTGTTGTAGAAATGAGCTCTGTTTTGGGAAACACTACAGAGGAAGATGTGTTTATTCTTATGAATGCTGAACCTGATTCTACTGAGCTAACTGAACAGTTTTGTAACTATATACATGTTTATGATGCTACACACCTTTACTTTTTTGTGCATTGCAGCTGTAAAGATGATACCATTAATGTTTTGATTGATGATCTGTCAGTCTACAGTGGAGGAGTTACTGCTCAAGATTGCATGAAATATGGCAAGATTTGGAGAGATACTAAAAGATTTACAGTTGCTGAATATGTTAGAAATATTGAAAAAAATCATGGTGTGGGGTCTAAGTTTGTCGTAAACTTAGGATTACACGATGGCATTACTGGAGATCCTTGTTATTCACTTCTTAAAGATGGCTGGGGAGGTTGGGGAGTCGATGGGGCCGACCCTAGCAGTCCAGTGGCTATTGAAGGAGTTAAAAACCTTGAGTTCCCAAATTTTAAAGCTGTGTATGGACAATATATTAATCCTGAAAATATTGTAGACAATCTTGAGAAAAACGCTGTTCCTTACGACTCAGATGTGGTGAAAATAGATATTGATTCTTATGATGGGCCAGTTATAGAAAAAATTTTGGAAGGTGGATATTTACCACGTGTTTTTTGCATAGAAGTAAATCCTTGCTTTCCTCCCCCCTATAAATTTGCAGTTAAATATGAGACTACTGGTTATATTGATTATGCTGACTATGAGGTGACGGGCCTCTATGGCTGCTCTGTTGCATGGGCAGCAAGTTTGTTTGAGAAGTTTGGTTACACGTTTGCTCGTTATGAATTTGGATTCCCGCTTTTAATTGGTGGAATCCGAGATATGATTTTTATACGGAATGATGTGTTAAAAAGCTCAGAGGCTACTTTAGGGATTTCATACGTAGATGCTTTTTATGCAGAGCCTCTTGGTTGGTCGCATATTAAATCAGGTTTAGGGCTTGACCCCAGGACTTGGAGGCATTCTATATCTCCAGAAAAAAAAGTTAAGCAGATACGAAAATCCATAAAAGCTAGTTCTTTAAATTGGGAGAGCTTGAAGCCTTCTGTACAAAATAATAATAAGTTTAAACAGTTTTTTAAGATAAAAAGAAGATTTCCTTCCTTTTCGCTTGAAGTCTAATTTAAGGCAGTTATTTTTTTAGACTAAGACGGGGTGAGTTGGTTTTTTAACCTAATATTTTTATCTTGATCCAGATTGTTTTGTTGAAATATTCACCTTAAATTTATCGATTACAGCTCTTCCAAATAATTGTTGGTAATCAAGATACATTCTCTGCTGAAAATTTGAAAAAACGGGCATCTCTAAGAGGCACTAGCTTTCTTTCATAAAGATTATAACTTATTTTAATAGTGGCCACTAAATTAACCTCCAATAGTTGAATAACCGAGTGGGGGCATTTTGAGAGTTTACATACAGCGCATTATTTTTATACTCTCGAGCTATTTATTTGGAGATCGCCGCTACGGAACTCTCTGCAGACTAAATGGCCAATTGGGAAGCACAATGTTTTCAGTGGCCATGGCACTCGGCTATGCTTGGCACCATAATTTAACTCCTATATTTGATAAATACAAAGAATAGATCAAACAAATATTCTCTCCTTCTAATGAAGTCAAAGAGACGCTTTATCAACACTATAAAGATATTATTGACCATCCGGAAACCGTAGCTGTGCATGTCAGGACCTACCATCCCATAAAAGCTTGTAACCATGTATTTCTAGGAAAAAGTTATTTTATTGAAGCCATTGAGTCTTTCCCATGAGAGCATCTTATTGTCATTTTTTCTGACAAAATTTAGTGGTGTAAAGATTATTTAGGTGATTTAGGCCATGATGTTATTTTTATAGATACACAAAACCATATATTAGACTTCTACCTAATGACTTATTGCAAAAACATAGTGGTCTCAAACTCTACTTTTAGTTGGTGGGCTGCTTACTTTAAAGTATCCTCGAAGGACAAGTCTTAGTTCCAGATCGCTGGTGGCTTAAAAGTTATAATAGCACACGGCTCAATGTAGATGTTATCGAACGCCAGTTTTACCCGGAGGCTTGGACTATTCTTGATGTAAAAGAAGACAGTCTGTGTTGTTAAGGGCCCAAATATGAAACAACATCTTTAGGTGAAAAAAATTAGCCCTCAATTCGAATCAGTCGACGATGAGGCAAAGCAGGCTTCGCTGTAGCAATTTCAAATAGGCAGATCAAAGCATAATCTTTATTTAGTAAGAGATATAACGCAATTACTAATAAATAAAATATTTCATTAGATGTCTAGTGCATGGACGTTATCAACTCTGGTTTGAGCGCTTGTTCTTTCGCTTCAAAACTTGAATTGTTTTTGGGGTCAATAAAATTAGTAAGTTTGTGTATATGTTTGTCGATTACAGCTCTTTCATAGAATTCTTTGTAATTAAGACACATTTTCTGTAGGCCTATTTTTACAAAATATTCTTTTGCATTTTTAAATTCGCATAAATTCATAGGGACGCAAAAATCTTTGTAGTATTGTGCAGAGTCCGTGCACATACCCGGAAGAATTGGAGGCAGGCCAGCAGCTGCATAAACATGAAAACTTGTACCAAATGTAGAAAGCATAAAGTTAAGTAGACCCGTACCATAGTCATTGTCATTTTCTTTTAGATCATCAATGGCTTTGGCATAGGGAAGGAAATCTGAGCCATTGAATCCAGCATGGTATTGGTGTAATTCATTCACTAGAAACTGCTGGTTTCTATTTACTGGGTGGAGATGAAAAAAAGAACGGTAGGCAGGATTTACTGTCGATAAAAACCAGTTTATGTGTTGAGGACCATCTCCACTGTAGTAGTGAAAATGTATCCCTTGTTCAAGCATTGCTTTGACAGCAAGGTAGGTGTTTTTTCTTGAAGAACAGCATGCACGGTCCGTAAAGCTTGTAATTGAGACAACATGAAACTCATCATTGTTTTTGCCAAATGGAAGCCTTTGTCGTTTTTCGTCATTTAGTCTTTCGCAAAGCCTATAAAAGTGTGTACGTGGAGCTTTAATGCCGTAAGTATTTTCAACATAATCTCCTAGACGCTCAGTATTTGAGTTATATATGATTTTGTCGGCTTGTTGCATAAGTCTCTTATAAAACTTTGAAAGGTCGGATTTAACAAATTCATTTAACTTATTTACAGGCTTTAACCCATCGTACATGAAAAGAATTAGATTATTATCATTTTTGTCTCTAAGTTTTCTTATAGTACTTAAAATAACACTTAGATTTAAAAACATAAAGGTGGCATTCACGGCATTCCATTGAGATCCATGATAAGTTTCACCTGAGAAAAGGAAAGGTTTATTCTGGCACTGGAGAGCAAAAGTTATTGCCCCAAGAAAGTTCACAAAATATAGAGCATCAGGATTTATTTCGGTAGTTTGCATGCAACCGTACCCTGTATGTTCCAAAACATCACTGTGAGGTAAACAAGCTACTGACCAGTTATTGTTTTGAAGAGCCGTAAGAGTAGGATGCCAAGTCGTAGCAAATACATGTGAGACAATGGAACACTTCTTACCTTGAATAGCATTGAAATCTTCGGCAGAGTTAAATGCTGACTCAAGAGAGAGCTCCTCATGTTTAAGTATCTGTTTTGTTAAACTGTCAATTTGATGATCTGTTATAGAGGAAAAAAAATGGAGTAAATTGACTGTTGTATCCCCAGCAAGGCGTAGTTTGAGTATCGACCCTCGAATTCTTTTACCGAATCTATAGCATTCTTTCCAAATTTTCCCCATTACACTTTTGGGCTTTGCTTTTGTTTTACCTCGTTTTTCTTTTAGAGTTATAATGAGCTTGAGGTCTCCCCCCCTAGTCCTGATCAATCTAGCAATATTATTTTTATTTGTAATAATCGCATCGGTATATATATGAGCAAAAGAATGGAATTGCGATTCAAAAAAAAGAGCTAGTTCTTGTTGTATTCTTTGGTTAGGTTGTTGACTTCTATAAAAATTAGAATCTAATCTCTTCAGATTTTTTCTAAATTCTTTAAAGTAGGCTTTTATTACTGTTTCAATTAGCTCATAAGCTTCAATGCGCATTTAGAGTCCTTAATTATTAGTTTAAATATATTGTAAGGTATAAGAACACAATTTGGAATTTCCTCGCAAAAGATTTCTCATAAAAAAGAATGCAAATTTAAACGGAAAGAAGTGTTGACTTTACCTCTAGTAAGTCGCTCTATAACTTATTGAAAAATAATACGATTAAATTTAGACTCAAATTGTTTTAAAACTCTTTTAAGAAGGAAAAATGATTATGAAATCGATACCGTTATCTAAAAGGCTTTACGAAGTTAATAATGGGAAGGGGTACACCCTTGATTTAAAGCTCACAAAAAATGAAGTTGAGAAATTAAAATCATTCATAAAAGAGCACTCTTTGGATACGATCAAAGAAGAATGCCCTGACTTAATTGAGAAATATCGAGACAGGCCTCTGCATTTGTATCACGAACTTTCAAATCCAGACAATCATGCTCGTATTTGGAATAAAAACAACCGTATTTTCCCAATGAAATATACGAGCCAAATAAAAAAATTTCCTTTTTTTCAGCAGCTTGAAGAAGAATTTGGGGGGGTCTTAATTACAAATGAAGAAGAGTTGTATCCTGAAGAAATTTACTGGAGGTTTGTTCGTCCGAAGGAACCAAAAGATATTGGGCCTCTGCATGCAGATAAGTGGTTTTGGGATTTAGGCCATGGCAAAATGCCCCAGGGATATTTTAGATTGAAAATATGGATTTCTATTTTTTGTAATGAAGGGGGAAATGGTTTAAAAGTTGTTCCCAACTCTCATTGTGAGTCTTATCCTTATGGTCAGGAAGAAAGAGGTGGGTTTCTAAAGCCTGTTTTTGATGGGTCGCAGTTTGATTTGGATATTGTCAATTTAAATAGTACTCCGGGTGATACTGTTATATTTCATGATAAATTATTACATGGTGGATGTCTAAATGAAGGTAAAGATTCAAGATTTAGCATGGAATTTACTATGCTCATTAAAGAATAAATATGTTAATATAATTAAAATTTATAAACGATAGGTGAACTATGTTAGACTACTACAAATCTCTTGAAAAACATTTGCATGAATTTGGATATCTTATCGTAGAAGCTAATCAAAAGGACCTTATCCTAAATATACGTAGTAAGATTTTAACTGAATTGAAGAGAATAACAGGAATCTCAGAAATCACATTAGAAAATTATCACGACTATTTTCAAGATGACAAAGTGCACTATAAAACACAGCTGGAATTGACTTCGTTTTTTAGAAATTCGAATTTTAATTTAGAGATAATGGAGAGTAACCTAGATTTTTTCAGGTTCATTCTTGGTCCAGATTTGGATTTACAAATGCAGCCTTATTTGAGAATGGCAAGGCCAGGGAAGACCCAAGATAATATTGGATATCACAGAGATACATATTATGGAACAGCTGCTAGTGAGCTTTCTGTTTTTGTCCCCTTTGTAGACTTGTCCTCAAAAAACTGTCTGTCTATTTATCCTGAATCACACATTATTCAAGATGCTTTTTTTGAAACAGAGTCGATACAGAGTGTGGATGTTAAAAAGGGGTCAGATCGTAATAAGATTGGTTTTTTGTATGCGCCAAATGTTATTAAGACAGATATCAATGATAAAATGCAGCCAATACCTTTAAAACTAGGTCAAATTTTGATATTTATGCTTTCAACTATACATGGCAGTGTGATTAATAATAGTTTGATTACCAGATGGTCTACTGATATCAGAATAAAAAATCATTTTTATTCATTGAATGAGACAATGAAAGAAAACTACTATAAATCTTTTAAAAGATCCGCAGTATTTAGTTGTAACGAACAGTATTCAAAAGAAATGGTGTAAGTTTAAAAAAATGAATTTCGGTTAGAGCTACAACTAAATTTGACCTCTAAATATATAGAAAGGATGTGATTGTTTAAAAAAAATAAAGAGGCCAGTAGTGAAAGCTCTTGTTCCTCTATACATATTGTAACATTGGTATATGGTGAAGAGTATCTAGACTTTTTTCTCAATTACTGCCTAAAAAGCATGTTACTAGCTGAAAATCTTCCGAGGTTTTGTAGCATTTTTAATGTAAGTTATGAACTATATACTGACAATATTAGTGAACATCGTATATTGACATCAAAAAAGTATAAACAATTATCAAAATTATGTAAGACCAGTTTTTTTTGTATAAACGATTTTATGCAAGAACAGGCTAGTGTCAATAGTTTGTACTTCCCCTATCAGATGATGACTCTTTCTCATCAGAAAGCCATTCAAAAAGCGAATAAAGAGAATGCTGCAGTTATATTTGCTTATCCTGATGTCTATTATGGAGCTAACTTCTTTTTGAAGCTAGTTGACCCTATTAAAAATGGTAAAAGGTCTATTTATATTTCTACAGTTAGAACGGTTAAGGAAAAAATTGTTGATCAAATTGAAGAGTTTAAGAATGCAAAAAAAAGACTGGGCGATCAATCTTTAAAAGAGATAGCCTTGAATAATATTTTCCCGCATGAAAGAAAGCTTATTGATGAGAATTTGATGGACCCTGTATGGAGTTCTAGTATCTTTGTGCGGTTAAACAAAAATCACTTTTACTATAGAAGCTTTCATCCTAATTTATTTTTTATTTGGCCAAGAATAAAAACACCGTATAACGAAAGAAATACGATTGATAATTGCAACTATATTTTTGATGTTGGGATTAAAAAAAATGAATTTTATTTTGGAAATAATCAAGAGTTTATTTTTTTCGAGTGTTCATCAATAGATAAATGTTCAACTTATTTAGATTTTCGCTACTCTACAAAATCACTCACTAAATATCTATTTTGGATGAAAAGAAATTTAAATCCAAAACAACGGGATTTTTTAAGAATTAAGTTCACATTTCAACTAAATGTAAAAGAGAGTCTTCTAAGTTTTAAGGAGCTGAAATATTCGTTGTTTGTCTTTTTATTACTATCGTTTGGCAAGCTTAATTCTAAAATATTGAAACCTTTTTTATATGGGGCTTATTTAAATTATCACTCGCCTAGTAAGGATAAAAAAGTAAAAGTATCTGTGGCTAGCTTCTTTAGGTACTTATTTAAGACAACAATAGAAAATTATCATGAAAATGAGTATCTAAAAATTTTTAATAATAATCTGAATTTAATAAATGCGGTTTTCTATCTTAAGAAAAACCAAAAATTTATAAGGCCTTATTTCTTAGTTAGATCTTTACGCTTTATAAAAAATTGTAATTACTCTATTTCTGATGAAGCACAGTTTATTGATTTTCTAAATACGCATTGGAAACTGAAGCATAGGCTTCTTTTGGTGCTCCATAGTAGTCGATTAAAAATAGCCAAAAATATCCTTGAAGGGACGTTACCTTTTATTAGAAGAGAAAGGAAGGAGCTATCTCTTCTAGGTAAAATATATAGATCGGGTCTTAAATATAACAACATAGCTTTAACGGATTTGTTTATAAAACATAATCTTATTAATAAATTACCCCTTAAATATTGTTCTTCATAAGGAGATATAAGGCGTTGTTGATTTAATCAGGATCGGCCGATTCAGACAAATAAATATTTAAGAAAATAAGCGTATAAATGAAAATGGACTCCTGATAACGATAACAAGG
>Ga0208770_1000451_pt1 | contig 26505 bp, 22 predicted proteins | sample AntAceMetag02UK9_FD_184771 | JGI IMG/M metagenome (GOLD analysis project Ga0208770, IMG submission 184771) | Saline lake microbial communities from Ace Lake, Antarctica - Antarctic Ace Lake Metagenome 02UK9 (SPAdes) (version 2) | ecosystem: Environmental > Aquatic > Non-marine Saline and... | reverse complement strand
TCGTTCACAGCGTGAGCTAATCGGTGATGATGGAAAACTCATGCTGGTGGCAGCCGACCACCCCGCCCGTGCGGCACTGGGAATCGGCCAAGAAGCCATGGCGATGGCTGACCGTGAGGACCTTCTCCACCGTCTGGCGATCGCTCTGGAAAACCCGGGTGTTGATGGTGTCCTCGCCACACCCGACATCATCGATGATTTGGCTCTCCTGGGTTTGCTGGAGAACAAAATTGTGGTGGGTTCCATGAACCGCGGAGGACTTCGCGGAGCAGTCTTTGAAATGGACGACCGTTTTGGCGCCTACTCGGTAGATTCCATCGTTCGCGCACGGCTCGATTTCGCCAAAACTTTGACCCGGATAAATTTCCAGGACGCCGGAACCGCTGAAACCCTCACGGCTACCGCACGCGCAGTGGATGATGCGGTGGCTGCGAAACTCCCCATCATGATTGAGCCCTTCATCAGCGAACGGGTGGAAGGAAAGATAGAAAATAATCTTTCCGTAGAAGCCGTTATCCAGTCGGTGGCCATTGTTGCCGGCCTGGGTGGCTCAAGCGCCTACACCTGGCTGAAAATCCCCTACATTGCCGAAATGGAGAGGGTGATGAAATCCACCACCCTGCCCACCCTGATTTTGGGGGGCGACAGAGTTGGGGACATCCAGTCGCTATTTGATGACTGGACCACAGCACTCACGATTCCTGGAGTGAGAGGGCTTGTGGTCGGTCGAAGCCTTCTCTACCCCACCTCCGGAAACACCGAAGAAGCTATTGCCCGCGCCGTAAACATCGTCCACGGACCCTAAGTCCACTAAAGAGAGGACCAGCCCATGAGCCAGCCCGTGATTAACCACTATGTCGGTGGCAGAGAATTTGTTGGAGAGTCTGAGAGGTTCGCCGACGTTTTTGACCCCGCGCGCGGGGTTGCAACAAAATCGGTTCGTCTTGCCACCGCGGAAGACCTCGATGCAGCCGTCCAGGTTGCCCACACCGCTTTTGCCAGCTGGTCGGTCATGTCGCTGACAAAACGCGTGAATATTGTGTTCAAGTTTCGTGAGCTTCTCGAGGCCCGTAAACACGAGCTCGCCGAGATCATCACCGAAGAACACGGCAAGGTGCTTTCGGACGCTTTGGGTGAAATCAACCGCGGGCAAGAGGTCGTCGAGTTTGCGTGCGGACTCCCCCACCTCCTCAAAGGCGATTTCTCCCTCAACGCTTCGACCAATGTCGACGTTTATTCTCTGAAACAACCCCTCGGTGTTGTGGGAATTATTAGCCCGTTCAACTTCCCCGTCATGGTGCCCATGTGGTTCTTCCCGGTCGCCATTGCCGCTGGCAACACGGTCGTGCTGAAGCCCAGCGAAAAAGACCCTTCCGCTTCACTCTGGATCGCTGCCCTCTGGAAAGAGGCGGGACTTCCCGATGGAGTCTTCAACGTGGTCCACGGGGACAAAGTGTCCGTCGATGCCCTGTTGGACAACCCCCACGTGCAGTCCATCTCCTTTGTCGGTTCCACCCCCATCGCACAGTACGTCTACGAAAAGGGGGCAGCAAACGGTAAGCGGGTTCAGGCCCTGGGTGGCGCAAAGAATCACATGCTTGTCCTCCCCGACGCTGATGTGGAACTGGCCGCTGACTCTGCCATTAATGCGGGCTTTGGTTCCGCAGGTGAGCGGTGCATGGCTATTTCCGTGGTCGTTGCCGTCGACCCCATAGGGGACGAACTGGTGGCTGCCATCGCCGACAAAATGACATCCATTCGCGTGGGTGATGGCAAGAAATCTTCCGACATGGGTCCTTTGGTGACGCTAGCCCACCGCGACAAGGTTGCCTCCTACCTCGAGATTGCCGAAAAAGATGGTGCAACCATCGTGGCCGATGGCCGAAACGTCGAACCTGACGGCGACGCCGCAGGCTTCTGGTTGGGACCCACCCTGATTGATCATGTGCCCACAAGCTCACCGGTGTACCAAGAGGAAATCTTTGGTCCCGTTCTCTCCGTGGTTCGCGTGAAGTCGTATGAAGAGGGTGTCACCTTGATTAACGAGGGTGCTTTCGGAAATGGGACCGCAATTTTCACCAACGACGGCGGTGCGGCCAGGAAGTTCGTGACCGACATCCAGGTCGGAATGGTCGGAGTGAACGTTCCCATCCCCGTGCCAATGGCCTACTTCTCGTTTGGTGGCTGGAAGCAGTCACTCTTCGGTGATTCCCGTGCCCACGGGGAAGAGGGTTTCCGATTCTTTACCCGCCAAAAAGTGGTGACATCACGGTGGTCTGACCCTAGCCACGGTGGATTAAACCTTGGCTTTCCCCAAAACTAAAACATGGCACGCGTAGCGATCACGGGCGGCACCGGCTTCCTCGGTAGCAACATTGCTGAGGTGCTCCAGACTGCGGGGCATGAGGTTCTGGTCTTGACCCGGAGCCCACTCACCATGGCAGCACCCTGGCCTTACACGGTCGTTGACACCTCCCATCTGGACGCCCTCACCGAGGCCGTCCAGGGGCAGGATGCCATCATCCACACGGCGATCGCCAATGATTTCCAACGCCTCGACTCACAACAGGCGTATGCCGCATATCCGGGCCTCACCTCCACGGTGACCCGGGCCGCCCTCTCGGTGGGGGCTCAACCGCTCTACATCTCCACCGACTGGGTGATGGAGGGAACCTCTCCTCGCACCCTGGAATCAAGTTACGGCCGCCCCGTGAACACCTATGGGTTCCTGAAGGCACTCGGGGAACAGGTCGTTCGCGACCTCGCCCCCGACACCGGAGCAATCTGCCGCATCGGCGGGGTGATGGGCTCTCACCGCCTCCAGGCCGCCCTCCCACGCGAACAAGATGTGGGATTCGGGTATTTCGTCTCCACTTTGGTGGACACACTCCGAGCCGGGAAACCGTTTGTCGTTTTTGATGGCGAAGGGGTTAACCTTCGTGCCACACCCTCACTGGCATCGGAGATTGCTGCCACCCTGCACAGGATTATTGACACAAAAGCTTCAGGATGTTTCCACGTGGTGGCAGATGATGCTATTTCCCGCCACGATCTGGCACTTTTAGCCTGCGACGTCTTCGGTCTTGACCCCGAGTTGATTCGGTTGGGACCGCCCGAGGATTCTCAACGCTTTGCGGAACCCGTGCCGGTGGACACCTCGTTGGATAACACCCGGGTGAAACAAGAACTTGGCATTGGGCCAGTGAGTGTTCGAGATCTACTCGAAGCATTCAAGGCCGAAGCGGACGGCGGTTTGCACCCCGTCTCCTCACTACGCTGAGAAGGCGGGGTGTGCTCCGTTAGTCCGTTCGCACCATCTGGATTTCGCGGGTGAGAGCATCGAGCTCCGCACCACCGGCCATCTCTTTGGTGAGCTCATCGAGGTCCACTTTGGCCCGCTCAAACTCGTTGGCGAGATGCCCGCGGTTCAAGAGGTAGAAGAAGTCCCCCACAAGGAAGGCGTGGTGAGGGTTGTGAGTGATGAACACCACTGACACGCCACGATCTTTGGCGGCCAACACATACTTCAACACGATGCCCGACTGACGCACTCCGAGCGCCGAGGTGGGCTCATCCAGGATGAGCACCTTCGCACCGAAGTAGATCGCACGTGCAATGGCAACAGCCTGTCGCTCTCCACCGGAGAGGGTACCAATGGGCTGTCCTGTATCGCGAAGGTCAATGCCCATTTCGAGCAACTGCACTTTTGCGAGGTCTTTCATCTTTTTCGTGTCAAGGCGACGCAGTGGACCCCACCCTGTAGTGATTTCGTTCCCAAGGAAGAAGTTTCGCCACACCGACATCAGAGGGATGGTGGCGAGATCTTGGTAGACCGTCGCAATCCCTTTGGCGAGCGCGTCACGAGGTGAGTCGAAGGACACTTCTTCACCTTCGACCTCATAGACACCGCTGGAGGGCTTGTGAACTCCCGACAGAGTCTTGATCAGAGTGGATTTACCCGCCCCGTTGTCACCCAAAATGCAGGTGACCTGTGCTTTTCGAACTTTGACGGAGACCTCGGCAAGCGCAATAACGTTTCCAAAGGACTTGCCGACATTCTTTAGTTCCAGCGCCATTTCAGTCATCGTCGCGCACCTTTCGCTCTATTTCCGATAAACGTGTTGGTGAGGACCGCGGCCAGCAGGATGACTCCAATAAAGGTCCACCGCCAGTCCTGATCCCAGAGGGCGTAGGGAATACCGATATCGGCGATTCCCATGATGGCGGCTCCAATGGAGGCGCCAATGGCAGAGCCGGCACCACCCATCAGGAGGGTTCCCCCAACAGCGGCGGCGATGATGTAAAAGAATTCCATTCCCACACCCTGGCCAGCCTGCATCCCCTGGAGGCGAAGCACGAACATGATTCCTACGAAGGCTGCCGAGAGTGACGACATCATGAAGAGAATTATTTTGGTCCGGTCGACGGGCACGCCCGCGTTGCGGGCGGCAGTTTTATCCCCACCAGCGGCAAAAATCCAGTTCCCAAACTGTGTGCGGGTGAGCAACCAGGTGGCAAGAATTGTGGCGAGAATCCACCACAGGATGGAGATTTGAAAGTTCGAGGTCCCAATCATCAGCTTCGAGGCGAAGATGGCGTGCGCACCATCAAACCCGGCTGCGTCTTCAACATTGGCGACACGAACGGTGCCGGTGAGTTCTTTCGTCACCGCAAGGTTTGCTCCCCGGAGGACGAAGAAGGTTGCCAGGGTCACGATGAAGGACGGCAAGCCAGTTTTGACGACGACAAATCCGTTGATGAACCCCACGAGTGCGGCAAAGGCGAAAACGATGGGGATTGCCACCCACACATTTAAGTTGTATTCGGTAGTGAGCAACCCTGCAAGAAGTCCCGAGGTTCCCACCATGACACCGGTAGAGAGATCAAATTCTCCCCCGATCATCAGAAGGGCGACGAAGACAGCGATGATACCGATCGGTGCCGCGATGTCGGTCCACCCGGCGGTGCCGCCTACTGCGGCAAAGTTTCCTGTGGTGTCAACGCTCCAGAAAAGGAAGAAGATGACCGCTGCTCCGATGAGTGCGCCCAACTCGGGTCGCTGGAGCAATTTGGTGGCCAGAGATGTCTGTGCCACCCTTTCGTCTTTTATTTGAGTCGCCATTGTCTCGTTTTCTCTCAGGGGTGATAGTGGTCCACACCGCACGTGGGGAGGTTGCCTAAGGCTTTACCTTAGTCAACCCCCCCAGCGTGTGGATGGTGGTGACTAGCGGGTGCCCGCTGCTACCAATCCGATGACCTGATCAACGTTGCTTGCGTCAACGAATCCGGGTCCGGTGTACATCGGCAGTCCGCCACCCAAGGAGTGAGCGTTGGTGACGTTCAAGTACAACAAGACAACCGAGAGGTAGCCCTGTGCGTACTGCTGCTGGTCAATGGCGAAGGACATGTCTCCCGCAGAAATTGCGTTCAATGCGTCCTCAGACATGTCGACGGTTCCAATCTGGATGTCGCGACCCAGGTCCTGAACGGCGGGCAGAACAGCCTTGGCTGCGATGTCAGCGTTCAAAGCAAAAACAGCGTCGATTGTGGGGTCTGCTTCGAGAGCAGCCTTAATCTTGGCGGAAGCTGCGGTGAGGTCCTGGAGGCCACCATCGAGGTTGAAGTCGGTGACGGTACCGGTGGAGGTTTCACGTGCTCCAGCGCAACGGTCGGTCAGGCCGACGTTAGCTGCTTCCTGGATGGGGCAGAGAATGTTGGTTGCGCCCAGGTCGTTGAAGCGCAAACCGGCTTCACGTCCTGCCACAATTTCATCCTGACCCACGTGGGTGAAGGCGCCCAGTGACTTGAACACATCAGAACCAGAGTTCATCGTCACGGTTGGGATACCAGCGGCAGAAACGGCAAGCATGGCCTGCTCAATTGCGCCGGGGTCTGGTGCTGATGCTGCAACGCCGCTACAGCCTGCAGAGATTGCACCATCAATGATGGCTGCCTGACGAGCGGAGTCGTTCGTCGAGCCCTGGTAGTCAACGGTGATGCCGAGGTCTTCTCCGGCTTTTTCTGCGCCAGCCTGTGCGACTGACCAGAAGGTTCCACCGTCACCGTGAGTGTAAACACAGATCTTGATGTCACTGGTAGCAACAACTTCCGCTGCTTCCGTTTCGGTAGATGCCGTCTCTTCTGCCGTGCCACTATCTGCTCCCGCTGCACATCCAGCGAGAGTGAGAGCTGCAACACCAGCGAGAGCGGCGAATTTAATAATGTTCAAAATACTGCCTCTCATCCTTGAGTTACTCATTGTTAGGACGCACCAAATCTGGTGCGTTGAATCACATTATCGACTTTGTCATGACAAAAAACGTGCCATTCCGATAGATGTTACTAAATAGTAACAACATAAATTTCATCGGTGATATCAAAAAAAGCCCGTAGGAGAGGCGAAGGAGGGTGGCGGCTGCGCCACCAGGAACCTTTACAAAGGGCACGAATTGTGAGGGTACAGGCTCTGGGTTCACCATTTTTGCCCCTAGACTTTGTTCTAACAAAGAAGTTTCCTGCGGTGAATGGAGCAAATTGTGGTGACCACCGGGCTACTGATCAATGGCGAGTGGAGGCAGCACTCCTCCTCAGAGGTGCACACCGTTCTCTCCCCTTTCTCCGGTGACGCCTTAGGCGAAATCGTCCTTGCCACCACAGACGATGTCGATTCGGCCCTCGAGGCCGCCGTCTCCGGCGCAAAACTGTGGCGCAACACTCCCGCCCACCAGCGGGGGGCCATCCTGATGGAAGCTGCCCGCATCGCCGACACCCGCACGGAAGCCCTCGCACACACCATCAGTAGCGAAATGGGCAAAAGTATTCGCGAAGCACGGGGAGAAGCCTCCCGAGCTGGGGAAATCATTCGCCTCTCCGCATTCGAGGGCTCCCACCGATACGGTGACTCCCTCCCGCTGGACGCAAACATGGGAACCGGTTTCGACAAGATTGGCTTCACTCTCCCGCAACCCGTGGGCGTCGTGGTCGCCATCACCCCCTTCAACTACCCCTCACTCCTGGTGCTTCACAAGGTTGGGCCAGCACTGGCCGCCGGTAATGCCGTGCTCCTCAAACCCGCCCTGCAGGCTCCCCTCACGGCAATTGCTTTGGTTCAGTGCTTCCTTGACGCCGGGGTCCCTGCCGGGGTCATCGGTCTGGTTAACGGTTCAGGGCGCACGCTCGGTGGCGCTTTGGTCGCCGACACACGCGTCAACAAAGTCTCGTTCACCGGATCAACCGCGGTGGGGGAAGAAATAACCAGAATTGCGGGCGTAAAAAAGCTCTCACTCGAACTTGGCGCCTCATCACCGGTCATTGTCTCGCGGCACGCAGATCTAGAGCAGGCCGCCCACTCGATCGCCCTCGGCGGTTACGTGAACGCCGGCCAAGTCTGTATCGCTGCCCAGCGCATCATTGTGGACGCGGCAATTGAGGAAGAATTCCTCGCCATCCTGACCCCCAAGGTTGAGGCCATCACGGTGGGCAATCCCCTCGATGAGGACACCATGGTGGGGACGCTCATCACCGAGGCAGAAGCCCTCCGCGTGGAAAAAGTCATCGCCGACGTCGTCGCCGATGGCGCACGACTCGTCACGGGCGGGTCACGGGATCGCACCATTCTGATGCCGGCCATTGTGGCCAATGTGCCGGGCGATCACGCTTTTGCGCAAGAAGAGCTTTTTGGCCCCGCCGTGTCCATCACCACGGCCACCGATTTTTCTCACGCTCTCGAGCTTGCTAACTCCACCCGATATGGCCTGGGCGCCGGGGTTTTCACCCACGACCACGATGAATCCATTCGAGCGATGCGGGACGTTGATTCGGGAATTGTCCACATCAACTGGACGCCCCTGTGGCGGGCAGATCTGATGCCCTACGGGGGAGTCAAATCCAGTGGGATCGGTAAAGAAGGCGTGAGGACGACCGTGAGTGAAATGACGGATTGGAAAACTGTCATTATGCATTCGCGGGTTTAGCATCACAACAACGGGTGAAGGGAAAGAGGAAACGCTATGAAAGGCCAATCAGGAGAAACCATCCGACTCACCGTGGCGCAGGCCATTGTGAAATACATTTCCGTGCAGTACTCCGTCGCTGATGGTGAGCGAAAACGCTTCATCCCTGCAGCACTCGGAATTTTCGGACACGGCAACGTCGCCGGTCTCGGTCAAGCACTCGACCAGTACAGCGATGATCTGCCCTTCGTTCAGGGCCGCAACGAACAGGGTCTCGCACACGCGGCGATCGGCTTCGCCAAAGCCTCGCGCCGCCATCAAACTTTGGCGGTCACCGCCTCCATTGGTCCCGGGGCAATGAACCTGATCACCCCGGCAGCATTAGCCACCGTTAATCGGCTTCCCGTTTTGTTACTTCCGGGCGACACCTACGCCACCAGGCGACAAGGCCCCGTCTTGCAGCAGCTGGAGCGCCCGGGCGAACCAGAAGTGACCGTCAATGACGCGTTTCGACCCATTTCCCGTTTTTTTGATCGAATTAGCCGCCCCGAGCAAATCTTGGTCGCATTACCCCAGGCTTTCCGGGTGCTCGCAAGCCCCTCGGACACGGGTGCCGTGGTGCTGTCGCTCCCCCAAGATGTCCAATCCCACGCGTTTGATTACCCGGTGGAATTCTTCGCCGAACGGGAGTGGATTATTCGCCGGCCCAGCCCCGACGCGGAAGAAATTGCATCGGTTGCGGCGATGATCGCGAAGGCATCCAAGCCGCTGATTATTGCCGGTGGCGGAATCCACTATTCCGGCGCCACCGCCGAGCTGGAAGCTCTCGCCAATGCCACCGGTATTCCGGTGGCAGAAACTTTTGGTGGCAAGGGTGCCATTCAAAACCCAGGCCCGTGGCACCTTCACGGTATTGGGCTCGAGGGAACCCCCCACACCAACGTGCTGGTGGGGGAAGCCGATCTGATTCTCCATGTGGGAACCCGCCTCGGGGACTTTGCGACAGGGTCTCAGTCTGTCTTTCACAACCCCGATGTGAAATTTGCCTCCATCAACGTCACCGAGCACGATGGCATCAAACAGGGTGCCACCACCGTGGTCGCCGACGCCAAAAAAGCTCTGAGTGCCCTCACCGAGGAGTTGGGGAGCTACCGTGTTCCCGGTGCCTGGTCTAGCCGAATCACCGGGCTGATGGACGAATGGGCAACACTGCGGATGGCGGCCCTTGACCCCCTCCCCGTTTTTGATCAGAGCACCCTAGAGGGATCAGAACCCACCGACGCCATCTTGACCCAGGCTCAACTGATCGGGCTCATGCAGGAAACTTCGCAGGAGGGCGACATCATCATTGCCGCGGCCGGAGGACCCCCCGGGGACCTCCAAAAGGCGTGGGATGCAACACAGGGTCGCCACTGTCACCTGGAATTTGGTTTCTCCTGCATGGGGTATGAAATCCCCGCCGCCATTGGAGTGCGGTGGGCAACACCGGATCCCCACACCCGAGTCCTCAGTTTCATCGGGGATGGCACCTTTGTGATGGCCCCCACGGAGCTAGTCACCGCGTGCCAAGAGAACTTGCCACTCACGATTGTGGTCGCCGAAAATCACGGGTACCAGGTAATTCGACGTCTTCAAATGTGGCGCTCCGGTTCTCACTTTGGTAACGAGTTCCGCTACCGCCAAGGGACAGACATGGTGACGGAGAACAGTCCCGGACGTTTAGAAGGCGACTACCTTGACATCGATATTGTGAAAATGGCGGAAGGTATGGGAGCGAAAGCTCTCCGCCCGGTTTCGGCGACGGAGGTTCGCGCCGCCCTGGTAGAAGCCCGAGATCACGACGGCCCCGTCGTGATTGTGGTGCCCACAATCCCCCACGCAAACCTTCCCAGTTCCGAAGTATGGTGGGATGTGGCTCCCGCTGAAGTCTTCACCCAACCTTGGATCACCGAGAAACGCGAAGAGTATGAAGCCGGTCTGGCCACTCAGAAGTGGCACGGATGAATAACGCGCCGGCGGTAGAGAGGCTCCGCAAAGCCCTTGGCGGAGCAGAGTTGAGCCCCGGAACCTTTCTGGGCTTAGCGAGTCCCACCGCGATTGAAGTGGCAGCTCTTGCCGGGTGCGACTGGGTGGTGCTGGATTTGGAACACGGCGGCAGCACGCTGGAGCATGTGGGTCAGAATGTCCAGGCGGCCAACGCCGCCGGTATTGGTCTGATCGTGCGAGTACCACAACCCGAACGCGCGGTTGTGGGGTGGGTTCTGGATCAAGGTGTGGGAGGCGTCATGCTCCCCCGGATTGAATCACTCGACCACGCCCGCGAAGTCACCACATACTGTGACTACCCGCCAACAGGACAGCGGGGGGTTGCCTCCTACACCCGCAGCGCCGGTTGGGCACGCTACTCTGCCAGCTCCACCGCCCGAGGGGTCTGCATGATTCAGATCGAAACTCAGGGTGCCCTCGACAGCGTTGAGGCTATTGCCGCACTGCCCGGGGTGGATTCGCTGTTTATTGGCCCACTCGACCTCTCTTTCGCGTTGGGTGTCCCCGAAGATTTTGATCACCCCACCTTTGTGGCGGGCTTCACCCGGGCGGTGGCGGCGGCTAAGACTGCCGGAGTATCCGTAGGCTCGCTCATTTCTGACCCCCAGAGGATTCCCTCAATGCAGGCGTACGGTGTTGATTTCTTAGCGCTGGGCTCCGATGCGCTGGCACTGCGACGGGGGCTCAGCGATCAGGTTGCCGCCCTCACGACACATCCCCCCGAGGCGTAGGCAGGCACCATGGCACACAACTCTGACGCGTTACCGATTGTGGTGGGCCTTGGCGATGTTGATCCCTCCAGCGTGAACCCTGCGCTCGAGGGGGTCGCGCGCTTCGTGAGAGAGCCTGAGGCGAAAGACCTTGCCCACGCTGTTGGGGCCATTGTGCGAGCCCACGTGAACGTGGACCACGGGCTCTTTGAGCAAATGCCCCAGCTGAAAGTCCTCGCCCGCACCGGGGTCGGTACCGAGCGTGTGGATCTCAGCGAGGCGGCACGGCGGGGCATCCCCGTCGTCATCACCCCCGGGTCAAACACCACCGCGGTTGCCGAAGGTTCCCTGGCGCACCTGTTGGCGCTGACGAAGTCTCTGAGCCCACTCACCGCGCTCGTGCGGGAGGGGCGGTGGAGCGAACGCGCCTCCGTCACGGTGGGCGACCTGGCCGGAGGGACACTCGCGATTCTCGGATACGGTCGAATCGGTCGGCGGGTTGCCGGCTTAGCCGGGGCCTTTGGTATGTCCTGCCTCGCCTACGACCCCTACGTTGACTCCGCGGACATCCCCCTGGCGGCCACCTTGGAAGAAGCGGTGGCGACCGCTTCCCACATCACCGTTCATTTGCCAGCGACCCCGGAAACGGCGGGGCTTATCAACCGTGAACTCATTTCTACCTTCCAACCCGGCACAATTCTCGTGAACCTAGCGCGGGGTGAAGTACTCGACCTGGATGCAGCGCTCTGGGGGCTAAACGTAGGTCACCTTGGCGGAGTTGGCCTCGACGTTTTTGATGCAGAGCCCCCAGCGCCCCACCCACTTTTTGATCACCCGCAGGTGATCCTCTCCCCCCACGTGATGGGTCTCACCACCCAGAGCACAGCAGAAACTTTCCGGCAAGCAGCGCTTGGCGTCGCTGATGTCCTGTCAGGCCGGAAACCAGCCCACCAGGCTGCCCCTTAGACATCCTTAGAATGGAGACCACCATGTCACGTGTTCGTATCGCTGCCGCCCCCATTTCCTGGGGTGTGTGTGAAGTTCCCGGTTGGGGCCACCAAATGGGGCCTGACCGCGTCCTCAACGAGATGGCATCACTGGGTCTTGAGGCAACAGAATTTGGACCGCTGGGTTTTCTTCCCGAAGATGCCGAAGGGCGAAAAGCGACGTTGGCCCGGCACAACATGAAAGCGGTCGGCGGTTTTGTCCCCGTGGTCCTGCATGACCCCGACGTTGACCCGATGCCAGCGATTAATACCGAGCTGGAAGCGTATGTGGCGGCCGGCGCAGAAGTGCTTGTCCTGGCAGCACAAACCGGCCTGGAAGGCTACGACGCAGCAAAACCGGAAATGACGGAAGCCCACTGGGACACCATGGCGAAAAACTTGGCAGCAATCGAGGCGCGCGCAGCAGAAGTTGGGGTGACCGCCGTCATCCACCCTCACGCCGGCACCATGGTGGAAACCTGGGCTGAGGTTCAGCAGGTGCTCGCGCGCACCACAATCCCGTTCTGCCTGGACACCGGCCACATGTGGATTGGCGGAACAGACCCGGTGGATTTTGCCCGTAATCATGGCGACCGGGTAGGTCACGTGCATTTCAAAGATGTGCACCTATCGGTGGCCCAGAAAGTCAGGGATGGCGAGCTGTCCTACTACGACGCTGTCGTCGAGGGCCTGTATGCACCACTCGGGGGTGGTGACGTCGATGTTAAAGGCATCATCAAGGCCCTCGTGTCCCAGGGCTACCGGGGATGGTTTGTCCTGGAACAAGACCTGGTGATGACCGAAGAACCCGTTGAAAAGGGTGGCCCCATCCTGGATGCCGCCACCAGTGTTGAGTTTTTGCGGTCCGCTGCGGCCGAAGCGGTGGCGTCATGACCCAGTGGTTCTATCCTCGAGGCACACTCCGGCGCGGACCGTGGGAAACGGTGGTGGATGCCGAACTCCCCGGGTGGAAGCACACCGGAATGCGCATTGCCGACTCGGTGGATGCCGCCCGGTTTGAGATTGCTCCAGACGGTATCGAACGGGTGATTTATGTGCTGAAAGGTGCCGGGGCAGAAGTGACGTACACGCTGGCGGGCTCTGACACCGCGGAAACAGTGGAGATTAGTGGCCGGGAATCGGTCTTCCACGGGGCTGTCGATTACCTGTACCTGCCGATCAACACGGATATTGTGATCCGACCTCACGGTCGCGTCATGGTGGTGGAGGCTGTGGCTAGCGTGGCCAAACCTGTTCAGTTGCGAAAAGCCGCCGATGTTCCCCGCCTCCTGCGCGGTGGTGGTCGATCTACGCGCCAAATTCACGACTTTGGTGGCGAGGAACATCTTGATGCCGACCGCATGATTGCGGTGGAAGTCCTGGTTCCTGCCGGAAACTGGTCCGGAATTCCCACGCACAAACACGACACCTATATTCCCGGTGTCGAATCAAACCTCGAAGAGGTGTACTACTTCGAGGTCGCGTGCGACCGCGCCTATCAGCCGTCTGGGGAAACCCACCCGCTCGCCTATTTCCGGGGTTACAGCTCCGACGAACGCGAATTTGATGAACTGCTGGAAATTCATTACGGCGACGTGGTGTTGGTTCCCTATGGTTTCCACGGCCCCGCAGCCGCCATGCCCGGTTATGACCTCTACTTCATGAATGTCATGGCGGGGCCTGACCCTGACCGGACCTGGAAAACCACAGATGACCCACAACATGTGTGGATCAGGGACACCTGGGAGGCAGAAGGCACCGACCCCAGGCTTCCCTATCTGGCCTAATCAGCGGTGAACACGCAGCCCTGGTGGCATCCGGATAGCATGTGCCCATGTTGATGGACGAGGCGATCGCCAAGCGTGGTCTGCAGTCCTTTCGTGAACTTCATGCCTGGTCCATCCAGCACCCTGATGACTTTTGGCATCAGGCCTGGGATGACTTAGGAATTGTGGGAGATCGCGGTGTGCGCATCTCCACGGGTTCCGGTTTCCTTGACACCCAGTGGTTTCCCGACGCATCACTCAATATTGCGGAAACCCTCTTGGACGGTCCACTGGAGGACGAAGTATTGGTGTCGTGGTCTGAGGACCAAGCCCGAGTTTCCCTAACCCGCGCTGAGCTGCGGGGTGAAGTTGCCGCCTGTGCCGAGGCGATGAGGGCCGCCGGGATTGTCCCCGGTGACCGCGTTGCCGCCTGGATGGGGAACACCCCCGAAACCGTCATTTTCGCACTCGGTGCCCTCACCCTTGGGGCGGTGGTCGGCACAGCCTCCACCGATTTTGGTCCCGCCGCGCTCCTTGATCGTTTTGGGCAAATCGAACCACGGCTGCTGTTGGTGTCCGAAACCTCCCAGTACGGGGGGAAAAGATACGACCTTTCGGAAAAAATTGCCGACGTAGTAGCCGGGCTTCCTTCCCTTATTGCCACCATCACGGTGGGGACAACCACGAAGGGTCAGTCCTTTGAGGAATGGTTACGCCCCCATCGTGGGAGCACTCTGCGGTTCACCCGGCTGAGCTTTGACCACCCCGGTTTCATCCTGTTTTCCAGTGGAACGACCGGGCAACCAAAATGTATTGTTCACTCTGCCGGTGGTGTCCTCCTGAAGGTGTTAAGCGAGCAGGGTTACCACCTTGATATTCGCGCGAAGGATCGTGTGCTCTACGCCACCACCTGTGGCTGGATGATGTGGAACTGGCTGGTGTGTGGTTTAGGTCGGGGCGCCACCATCATCCTTTTTGAGGGCAGCGTCGTGTATCCCGAAGCCGATCGCCTGTGGTCTCTTGTCGAGGAGGAGAAGCTCACCTTTTTAGGTGTTTCCGCGGCGCTTCTTGATTCGTGGCGAGGGTCGTCTCTCACCCCCCGGCACCACCGTGACGTCAGTACCCTGCGCACGGTGGCCTCCACCGGGTCACCACTCTCCCCCGAGTGCTTCGACTGGGTTTTAGACGCCGTCTCGCCCGATATTGCGGTGGCATCAATTGCGGGGGGAACAGACCTGTGCGGCTGTTTAGTGCTGGGGGTCGCTAGTGAACCGGTCCCCCGTGGCGAAATTCAGGGCCCAGCATTGGGCCTTGATGTCTCCGTGCTTCGCTTAGATGGTTCCCCCGCCGACGTGGGCGAGGAGGGGGAACTTGTCTGTCGGACACCGTTCCCCACCGTTCCGCTGAAGTTTTGGGGCGATGAGGATGGCTCCCGTCTTCGGGCAACATATTTTGAGCGCTTCGAGGGCATCTGGGCACACGGTGATTTTGCGCGACGCACCCCTTCGGGCGGTTTTGAAATCTTGGGCCGACTTGATGCCACCCTCAATGTGAAGGGCGTGCGGATGGGAACAGCGGAAATTTATCGTGTTGTTCTTCAGATTGAGGCAATCACGGACGCCCTGGTGGTGGCAGAGCCCATCGGCACAGACTCACGCATGGTGCTCTTCGTGGTCACCAGAGACGCCCTCACCGATGAACTGGAATCCCGCATCCGCACGGCACTGCGCACCCAAGCAAGCCCTCGCCATGTTCCAGCCCTCATCGTGAAAACACCCGCCGTGCCCCGCACACGCAGCGGAAAAATGACCGAACTGGCAGTAGCCGACATTATTTCTCGCAGACCAGAGCGGGATACTTCAGCCCTCGCAAACCCCGAATGTCTCGAGTTTTATCGCCAGTGGGCCCGCACCTCAGAGCACTAACGCGGCGCTGGTGCTGTGGTGCCGCGGGTGACCAGCTGAGAGGCCACCCGGTCGTGGTGGGCCTGCGTCGTCGGAAACTGAATGCGATGAAGCAAACGTTGCGCTGCCCGTCGCCCCAGATCTGACAAAGGTTGGGCGATGGAGGTCAAATTAATATTGCGCAACGCCCCCAAACTAATCCCGTCATAGCCGATCACGGAAATGTCTTCGGGGATGCGCAATCCTGCGTCTTCCACCGCCGCAATGGCCCCCATTGCAGCAAAGTCATTGGCCACAAAAAATGCTGTGGGCTTGTTCAACAGCGCCGACTGGGCGGCCGCATACCCGGCGGTGTCGGTCAGACCACCCTCCACCACCACAACGCAGTCCCCTAGACCATGCCCCTGCATGGCCTCCCGATATCCTTGCGCGCGGGCGTGAGATACCGGATTATCTCCACCACTGAGGTGAACAATGTTGCGGTGCCCGTTCTGCACAAGATGGTCCACCGCAAGCTTTGCGCCCGCGACATCGTCATTACAGACCATGTCCATTCGAGCCACCGGGATGTCATCCCTGGTGACAGTGACGGTGGGGACCTCCGCAGCAATAGTGGCGAGAGTATCCGCGGAAAGTCGGTGGGAAATAAGAATCAGGCCTTCCACCTGAAACTGCAACAGCGTTTCAATCTCTGTTTGTTCCGCCAGGGGATCATCACCGCCGCTCACCAGCATCATGCTGAAACCTTCCGCCCGAACTTCGTCGCGAACAACGTCAAGGATTTCTGCGAACACCGGGTTGTGAAGATCGAGCACCAACACCCCAATGGTGCGGCTGCGCCGCACGGCCAAACTTCGGGCGGCCGCATTGGGTCGATACCCCAACTCGTTGGCTGCTTTGAGGATTCGCACCCGACTCTTGTCACTGACTTTGGGCGACCCTGATAGCGCCAGGGATACCAACGATTTGGACATCCCCGCGCGGGATGCCACATCGTGAATCGTGGGACGAGAAGCAGCCATTGTCTTAGCTGACCTTGGCGACCTCGACAGCTCGGCCGCTCTCAATTGATTGTTCGCAGGCAATCGCTACGCGCAAACTCTCCAACGCTGACTCTGGTGGGCACGGGTTCTCGATTTCTCCCGCGGCGAAGGAAACGAAAGCCTGTGTTTCATTCCGGAAAGCATCGCGGAACCGATCCACAAAGCCCTGGTAGGGGTTCCGATTCAGCGCCAGTTCGTCCTCCAACGCGTGGAGCGGGGTGCGAGTGTTGAGTCCCGCCGACAGGGAATCTTTAGAGCCGAAAGCTTCCATGCGAACATCGTGACCCAAAGCACCGTGGCGCGTGCCAGAAATCACCACCTGGACTCCACTCACCGTCACAATATTCATTGCGCTGACATCGGCATCATCGAATTCGGCGTAATCCTGGAATTCCCGCACCGCTTTGGTTGCATACACGGTGGCGATCTCGCTGCCGGTGATCCACCGCACAAGATCAAAGTCGTGGACGTGCATGTCGCGGAAGATACCCCCACTCCCCGCCATGAACTCTCGGGCACTGGGGGTCATATCGTGAGCTGTCATCGTCAGGGAATACAGCGTCCCCGCCCCTCCGGAGTGAATTGCTTCCTGCATGCCGCGAATGGCGGAATCAAAACGTCGTTGGAAACCAATTTGTAAGTCTGAACCGTGCGCGTGCGCAAGATCAATGGCCTCCTGTGTGCCGGCAAGGGTGAGGGCGATGGGTTTCTCACACAAAACCCGAAGCCCGTGGGGTAACACCCCACTCAACACTTCGTCGTGGGCGGTGGTTCCCACGGCCACCACAACAGCGTCGGCGACCTTGTCGAAAGCGTTGGCCCAGGGGAGGGAGCTGGCACCAAACTTCTGCGCCAAGTCTTTCGCTTTGTCTTCATTGCGATTAGTGACGATGACTTCGGTCACCCGCGGGTCTTGGGCGAGGTCTTCAACTCGAATAGCACCCATGCGTCCTGCGCCGATTACCAGTACCCGCATACCAACCCCTTTGTTAATATTCCACCGATGTTGCATCGTTCGTCCTCATTCTGCCATAATAATTGGAACGTTCCAACGAAGGGCCGAATGTGTCAGATTTTCTCTCCCGTGTGGCTTCTGCCCCCATTTCCTGGGGGGTCTGCGAAGTTCCCGGCTGGGGCACCATGCTTCCCAGCTCCCGTGTGCTGAAAGAAATGTCGAGTCTCGGCTTTGCCGCCACCGAACTGGGTGCCCCCGGTTTCTTCCCCGAGAGCGCTGAAGGCGTCACGGCGGAACTCGACACCTACGGAATGACACTGCTGGGGGCCTTCACCCCTTTCGTCTTTCACCAAAAGTCGGAGAGAGAAACCGCGCTCGCCAGCGCGCGCGACACTGCTGCGTTTTTGAAAAAGGCGGGCGCGACCACGCTCATCTCCTCCGTTGTTCAGGACATGGACTGGTCCCACCCACAACCCATCTCTCAGGACGAGATGAGCCACATGGCCGACATGTTTAATCGTGTCGATGACATTTGTGAAGAGTTTGGGCTCACGCAGGCGTTACACCCCCACGTTCAAACCATGGTGGAAACCAAAGACGATATTTCCCGGGTGCTGGAGGCCTGTGATGTCGGGTTTTGCCTCGACACCGGGCACATGGCTTTTGGCGGCCAAGACCCCGTCGAATTCGCCCGGGAAGCGTTTGACCGTGTTAGACACGTTCACCTCAAAGACATCCGGCAGGACATGACCGCTGCGGTTCTCCGACGAGAAGTGTCGCTGATGGCAGCAACCCAAGCCGGAATCTTCACCACCCTCGGGGCCGGGGATGTTGACATCGCTGGTGTGGTGCAAACCCTGGAAGCCCAGGGGTATCGCGGGTGGTACGTCATTGAGCAAGACACCGCCATCACCGATGGTGTGCCCTTAGAGGGCGAAGGCCCCCTTCACCAGGTGAGCGCCTCCCTGGAATACCTCACCACCATTGTTGCCCCCACCCTTGAGGGTGTGTAGTGGACCAGCTTGACGTTCTCAGTGTGGGTCGCATCAGTGTTGACCTTTACGCCAATGAACCGAACATTGGTTTCGACGGTGACCAAAGTTTTCGAAAGTCTGTCGGGGGAAGCCCCTCGAACGTCGCCGTGGCCGCGGCGCAACTGGGCTCCCGGGTTGCTCTTGCCACCAAAGTTGGCGACGACTCTTTTGGGGACTACATCCTCTCCCGGATGACCGAATGGGGGGTCGACACCCGCTACATCGGTCGTGTCCACGGCGCGCAAACACCTCTTGCCTTCGCCGCGTTGACCCCGCCCGAAACCCCCACCGTGATGTTTTACCGCGGCGCAGCAGCTCCGGATACAACACTGGAGACAACCGACGTTCCCTCTTCCGTGGTGAGCTCCGCCACAGTGTTGTGGATTAGCCAAACCTCTCTCGCCCAGGGCAGCACCGCCGAAACCTGTCTGTCCTGGATGGCGCTCCGCCAGCAAACCCAGCACACCGTGCTGGACCTTGATTACCGGCCCTCCCTGTGGGCAAGCAAGGCCGACGCCCACACGATGGCGCAACGCGCCATCGCCCACGCCAGTGTGGTGGTGGGAAATATCGAAGAATGCGAGGTGGCACTCGGGATTTCCGATCCCGACCTGGCCGCCTCTGCGCTCCTGGCTGCCGGTGTGCAACTTGCCATTATTAAGTTGGGGGCCGATGGCGCCCTTCTAGCCACCTCCGAGGAGAGGGTGCGGGTTGCCCCAACCCCGGTGGAGGTTGTCTGTGGGCTGGGGGCCGGGGATGCGTTTGGTGGTGCGCTCTGCCACGGGCTTGTAGAAGACTGGGATCTGGAAACCATGGGTATTTTTGCTAACGCGTCTGGTGCGCTGGTGGCCACACAGCTCACCTGCGCAGACGCCATGCCCTCACTGCGCGCATTGGAAGAAATGGTGGGACACACAGCATGAATCTTTCTCGGGAACACTACACAGCACTGCTCAACGAAAGAGTTTTTGCCCCCCACGCGCTGACCGAAGCGCTCCAGAACCGCAAACGTCGAAGCATCGCCGGCGCGGATGGCAATCTGTTGATTATCGCTGCCGACCACACGGCCCGCGGCAAGCTTTCCTTGGGGAAGGATTCCATTGCGATGGCAGACCGTTTCACCCTGTTGGACCGCCTCGTCCAGTGCTTAGCTCTCCCCGAAGTCGATGGTGTGCTCGCGAGCGCCGATGTCCTCGAGGAGCTCGCCTGGTTGGGCGCCCTGGATCATCGTCTTGCGATCGGGACAATAAACCGCGGCGGAATCGTGGGGGCTTCGTGGGAGCTTGATGACCGTGTTACCTCCTACGACGTCGAACATATTGAGTCGTTAGGACTGGATGGCGGAAAAACGTTGATTCGCATTGATCACCACGATCCTTCCGTTGCCAGAACCCTCGAGACCGTCGCCGCGGTGACAACACAGCTGGCGGATCGAAAGATCATGTCGTTGATTGAGCCTTTGCCCTACCTCAAAGACGAACGCGGTGGCGCGGTTCTTGACCCCTCGGATGATGCCCTCATCAAAGTGGTGGCGATTGCTTCCGGGTTGGGGGCCTCCTCGGCTTACACCTGGCTGAAAATACCAGCAAGTTCTCGTATGAGCGAGGTGGCCGGGGCAACCTCGCTCCCCATCCTGATGCTCGGTGGTGAGCCAAAGGGAGACCCCTCCGCCACTTTCGACCAGTGGGCTGCCGCCATGGCCGAACCTAACGTTCGCGGGCTGACCGCAGGACGGTCTCTGCTCTATCCACCCGATGGTGACTCCGCGGGTGCTGCCGCGAGAGCGGGCGCCATCGTTCACCCACATGCATCTCCGCCGGGACCCGCATGATGCCAGCACACTGCACGCCCCCACGCTTCACACCATCCACCATTAGTCGCCGTGTCCGCTGTAAGACAAAAGAAGGGTCACCATGAACACTCGTATTGGTATCGCCGTATTGGGGTTGGGCTGGATGGGGCAGGCGCACGCCCGCTCCATGTTGCGCATTCCCTCGCTATTCCCCAACCGAACCTTTGACCCCGTTCTCGTGGTGTGTGCTGACACCGAGCAGGAACGCCGCGACCGGGCGGTCAATGACTTTGGCTTCCAGCGCGCGGTGGCCAACTGGGAAGAAGCTGTCACGGCTGATGATGTGGATGCTGTCTGGGTCACCGCACCCAATATGCTCCACGTCCCCATGATCGAGGCCGCCACACGAGCCGGAAAAGCAGTGTTCAGCGAAAAGCCGATTGGTGGAAAACCCGAGCAAACCCTGGCCGCGTTTCGCGCGGCAGAGGCCGCCAGCGTCCCCACCGGGGTCGGCTACAACTACTTGTGGGCACCGCTAGTGCTCCATGCTCGCCACCTCATCGAATCGGGGGCGCTCGGAGAAATCACCCACTACCGCGGCCGCTTCCTGTCGATGTATGGCAGCGATGAGTTAGGTCTCCTGACATGGCGGTTCCTCCTCGACCAGGCCGGTTACGGGGCGAGCAGCGATATTTTGAGCCATTCAATTTCACTGGCCCAGTTCTTGATTGGCGATGTCAGTGAAGTGGTGGGGATGCGCAACACCACTATTCCCGAGCGACCCATTCCTTCGGGGGCGGCAAGTCACTACGGTCGTGGCGCACCTGGCGACCCGAAGGGTGCCGTCGAGAACGAAGACTTCGCCTCCATGCTGTGCACGTTTGCTAATGGCGCCACCGGAACATTTGAGTCCAGTCGGACCATGGTGGGCCCCGAAAGCCAAAACGCGTTCGAAGTGTATGGAACCAAGGGTGCCCTGGCCTGGAATCTTGAAAAACTCAACGAACTCCAGTACTACGAACTCACCGATAGCCCCAACTCGGGTTACACCACCATTTATGGTGGTGACCGATTCCCCTTCCACGGTGCTTACGCCCCAGGACAGGCAAACGCCATCGGTTTTGAAGACCTCGTGGCCACGGAGGACCTCTCCTTTTTAGAGTCCATCGCGCAGGGCACCTCCTTTTCCCCGAGCTTCCGGGAAGCCGTTGATGTGGTGAGCGTGCAGCAAGCACTCATCAACTCCTGGGATTCCCGCACCTGGGAACCCGTCGTCGATCTTGCCGGAGACACCCATGGCAAATAAAACTGTGAGGCTCACCACCGCGGAAGCAATCGTTCGATATTTGATTGCGCAACGAACAATTGTGGACGCTAACACTGTGCCACTGTTCCCCGGCGTCTATGCCATTTTTGGTCACGGCAATGTCACCGCCCTGGGTCATTCCTTAGAAACACACCGGGAGGAAATCCCAGTGTGGCGGGGACAAAATGAGCAGGGTATGGCGTTGGCTGCAGCAGCCTTTGCCAAAGCTTCCAGGCGGCAACAAATCATGGTGTGCACGTCCTCCATTGGGCCCGGCGCAACCAATATGGTCACCGCCGCGGGTGTTGCTATGGCGAACCGCCTACCCGTTTTGTTTATCTCCGGGGACACTTTTAGCTCCCGCCTGCCGGACCCCGTATTGCAACAGGTCGAGCATTTTGGGACTCCTTCGACCACGGTGAACGATGCGTTTCGTCCGGTCGTTCGCTATTGGGACCGGATTACCCACCCCGCCCAGATTCTCAGCTCGCTACCGCAAGCCGTGTCCACCATGCTTGACCCTGGTGACTGCGGCCCTGCGTTCTTGGGGCTCCCCCAAGATGTTGCCGCGGAAGCGTATGACTATCCGGTGGAATTCTTTGACACCACAGTCCACAGGATTGCCAGACCTCGCCCGGACCTCGCGCAACTCGCCGACGCGGTGCGCGCGGTGAAAGCTGCGAAGCGGCCGGTCATTATTGCCGGTGGTGGCGTGCATTATTCTCTCGCCGAGCAAGAACTTGCCGACTTCGCTGATCGTTTTGGAATTCCTGTGGTGGAAACGGTGGCGGGCAAATCATCCTTGCTTGCCGACCACCCCCGCTATAGCGGGCCGCTGGGGGTAACGGGGGCTGCGGCCGCCAATGCTGTGGTGGTCGCTGCGGACCTGGTGATTGCCATTGGCACCCGTCTGGAGGACTTCACGACCGGGTCGTGGACTCTTTTCCCTGAGTCCACACCCTTCGTTGCTATCAACGCGGCCAGGTTTGATGCAAGAAAGCATCGTTCGATATCTGTTGTTGCCGATGCCAGGGAAGCGCTTCGTGAGCTTGGTAGCGAGCTCACCGGATATTTCACAGAGCCCTCCTGGAGCGACGTCACAGCCACACACCGTAAGGAGTTGGCAGACTTTGTGGAGCACCGCATGGCGGATGACGGTGTGTGGCCACCAAGCTATGCCCAACTCGTGGGTCTCGTGCACACCTCGGCAACACCGGAGGATTATGTCCTCACCGCAGCCGGGGGGCTTCCGGGTGAACTAAACGTCAACTGGATGAGCAAAAGCGTTGCCTCCTTTGACTGCGAATACGGTTTCTCCTGCATGGGGTATGAAATCTCGGGGGCGTGGGGGGCCGCCATGGCCCGCATCACAGGGGAGGTCTATTCCCTCGTGGGCGATGGCTCCTACCTGATGATGAACTCCGACATTTACGCCTCCGTCCTCTCGGGTCACAAGATGATCCTGGTGGTGTGTGACAACGAAGGCTACGCGGTCATCGAGCGACTGCAAGTCAGCAAGGGTGGGGCTTCCTACAACAACATGTTGGCGGACTCCACCGGGACCGGAAGTGACGCACGGGTGGACTTCCACGCTCACGCGAAAGCGATGGGTGCTGACACCTATTCGGTCGAAAGCCTGAGCGAATTTGCCGAAGCCCTACAACAGGCTCGGCACTCGACAAAAACTGCCGTGATTGTCACCAAAGTTCGGGCCCAAGACTTCACCGAGGGTGGCGCCTTCTGGCAGGTTGGCATTCCGGAAGAGTCACCGCGTTCCTCGGTGAATCAGGCGCGAGAAGCGATGGATGAAGGTCTCAAAGCTCAACGTCGCGGGGTGTGACCCCCAAGCACACCCGGTGGTGCACTACTTGTTGACGATGGTGAACTCAAGAGAGTAAAGGTCGGGACGGTAGACGTGCTCACCGTGCTCGATGGCAGTCCCGGCGGCGTCGTAGGCGGTTCGTTCCGAGGTCAACACAGCAGCACCCAACTCGATATCGAGCTGGGTGGACTCCATGGCTGACGCTTTTCGGGCGCTCAGTTTTTGCTTGCCAATGCGCGGCGCCACCCCAGATTGGCGCAACGTTTCGTAGAGGCCTTTTTCCTGCAGGTCGGTCGGCGACATGTTCCCCACTGATTCAGGAATCCAGTTGTGCAAAATTGCCATCGGGACGCCGTCGGCCAGGCGAACCCGCGTGACCTCAATGACGGTATCGCCCGGCGAAACACCGAGGCGTTGCGCAATGTGCGCGGTAGCGTCGACGTGGGCAAAGTGCACAACCTGTGTGGAGGGTTTAGCGCCAGTCTTTGCGATGTCATCATGCAAGGAGGTCAACTCCAGACCCCGTGTCACTTGACCGTGAACCACTTGGCTGCCGATTCCCCGGCGTCTCACCACAAGACCCAAGTCGACGAGAGTCTGAATGGCCCGGCGAATTGTCGGACGAGAGAGAGCAAGACGCTCGGCGAGCGAGACCTCATTTTCAATCCTCGAACCGGGTGGGAGGGTGCCATCACGAATGGCTGACTCAAACTTTTTCGCCACCTGGTGATAGAGAGGCGCTTTCCCACTCCGATCAATATCGGAGAGGAGCGAGTGCGGGAGAAGTACTTCAGTTTTTCTCACAAGAGATGCCTAACAAAGTAGAGGTTTGACAATATGTTAGGACATATTGTCATCTCTGTGCGACAGGGCAGACGCCAACGGCGGGCGTTTCCCCTGTGCGTCCTGGCACAAAAGGCTCCACTGAGGAGAGGAACCGTGTCCACCGGTGGCGGTGAACACAATAGGCAGGAAGCGTTTCGTGAGATTGAATGGGGGGATGAGCACACCTCCGGGAATTAACGACCAGATTGAGCTCCTTCGACAGGATGGCCTCGTCGTTGACGACGAGCAGGAACACAGTGCGCAACGGTTCCTGCTCAATCACGGTTTTTTCCGCACCACGGAGTATCTCAAATACTTCGCTTCCCCCACCCCGTGGGAGAAGCTCGAAAACATTGCCGATACGGACCAAGAGCTGAGAGACACACTGCTCTGGGGTTTGTCGCGCCTTGAAGTGGCTTTTCGATCCCGCTTTGCCTACTTCTTCACCGGCCACGAATCCGCTACCAGCTACCTGGAGGAAAAGAAATACCAGGAACCCCACATTGGGGGCAGGCGGGGTTCAACCCTCACCCCGGAAGGGGTCGTGGATGCCCTACATTCCGATATTGAACGCTCCAAAGAGGCTTTCGCCAAAGACCACAGTTTTCGACACCCCATCCCCCTGGATCACGCGGTGGAACTGTTGTCGATGGGCACCCTCTCCAAGGCGTATGACGGGGTGAAAAACACCACCATCAAAAACGCCGTCGCCCACAGTTTTGGCTTCGAAGATTCGTTACTTTTTGGTGCTGTTTTCCGCTCCCTCACGGATTTGCGCAACAACTGTGCCCACCATGTGAGGCTGTGGCATAAAAGGCCCCGGTTTGCCCCACCGCTACGAAGAGAACTCCACGAGGACTCAGACGCCTCGATCTATGACCACACTCCCTGGGCGTGGGTGGTTGGCCTGTGGGATGTGGTGGATCAGGTCGAAAACAGCACCGATTTCTCGACACGAGTCCAGGCCGTCATCGCCGAGACGCCAGAATTCCAGGAAGGCCTCACTCACCCCAAGGGCTGAGAGTCAGGACTTTTCTCGGGAAAAAACTCTCCATGTCTCCTAAGATTGCGTATACCCAAGGGGGTCAGCAATGAGTCAGACAACGTCCGAGCGGTCTAGCGTTATTGAAGACTTGATGCGGGAATTACCTCGCGGGTTGATTCTTGACCCCCAACAACTCCTGCCCGTGATGACAGATAAATCGGGCCAATTTAGCTCCGGGCCTCCCTTATGTTTAGTCGAAGCTCTCGACATCGAAGATGTGGTGACGCTGGTAAAGATTGCCAGCCGGCACCGCATTCCCGTGGTGACAAGAGGTGGGGGAAGCGGACTTGCTGGGGGCGCCATTGGCAGCCCGGGAGAGATCGTCCTCTCGCTGGCAAAAATGAACGCGATTCTTGAGATTTCTGCCAAGGACCGCTGGGCTGTGGTGCAAGCAGGAGTAATTAATCACGACCTCAACGAAGCCGCCAAGGCGCACGGGCTGTGGTTCACACCCGATCCCGCAAGTCGCAAGTGGTCGACCGTTGGTGGCAACATCGCCACCAACGCTGGCGGACTGTTATGCATGAAGTATGGGGTGACCCGAGAATCGGTGCTCGAGCTACGGGTTGTTCTTGCTAACGGGGAAATCATGGACGTGGGTCACAAAAGCGTCAAAGGAGTCACCGGCTACGACCTCACCGCTTTAATGGTGGGCAGCGAGGGAACATTGGGCATCATCTGCGAAGCACGGGTGTCACTCAAACCTCTCGACACCCATCCCGTCTGGACAATTTCGGGTCGTGCCCCAGAAATAGGTTTCGCCACCCAGGCAGTCGAGCACACCATTTCTCGCGGGCTGCAGCCAGCAATCATGGAACTGCTGGACGAGGCCTCTGTTCGCCACATCTCAGAACTTCTCGGGCTGCGCATCGAACATCCCGGAACCGTCCAGCTCATCGCTCAGGCCGATGGGGCAGGTTCAGCAGAAGAGGCGGAGCGCATTGCCACAACATGGCGTGAATGCGGGCTGGAGGTCGAGGTGGGTGAAGACCGAGACGACCTCATCGACTTCCGTCGAGCCATGCATCCTGCGATGGAGGGTCAAGGAAATGTTTTGATTGAAGACGTTGCTGTTCCTCGATCTCAGCTCAGTGCAATGTTCGCGGCAATCCGCCAGATTGAAGAAGATTTTGGCATCGAAATTCCCACGGTGGCCCATGCCGGGGATGGAAACCTGCACCCCAACTTTCTTTACACCGGTGACGAGGTGCCAGCAGAAATATGGTCAGCCGCTGACGCCTTATTTCGCCAGGCAGTAGCCCTCGGGGGCACCCTCACCGGGGAACACGGTGTGGGGTTACTGAAACGGAAGTGGCTTC
>Ga0208770_1000446_pt1 | contig 26671 bp, 37 predicted proteins | sample AntAceMetag02UK9_FD_184771 | JGI IMG/M metagenome (GOLD analysis project Ga0208770, IMG submission 184771) | Saline lake microbial communities from Ace Lake, Antarctica - Antarctic Ace Lake Metagenome 02UK9 (SPAdes) (version 2) | ecosystem: Environmental > Aquatic > Non-marine Saline and... | reverse complement strand
AAATGTAATTATAGCAGGGCACGTAAGACATCAAGCACTTCTACAACTCAAAGTTAAAGAGGTCTTGGTTATGGAAGTACAGGAGCAGGACGAAGTTGCTAAAGATAAAATGAGACTTCTTGACAATGCTATCTCACAGGCTGCCGAATGGCACGATGTAAAGTTAGGGCAGGAGTTGAGAATGATTAAGGAATTAGGAGACAGCACAACTTGGGACACTTTTGCATCTATGTTTGATGAGGGGTCTGCACTTGATAATCTTCTAAATCAATCTTTGGGAGGTAAGATTAAAGATATTACTGAATACGACCTTGATAAAGCAGGGAAGTCAGAGCATAATAAATTTAATAAAGTTAGAACTAATGACAAAGACAGAGAGGTTACTTGTCCTAAATGTGGTTCTAAATTTGAAATAAGAGTATATGGCGAATAAAATAGATACAACCAATATGGAAATTGAAATGGTGTCTCTTTTAAAAATTAGACCGTATTCAAACAATCCACGTTTCAATGCTAAATCTATAAAACTACTGGAGGAGGCAATAACACGCTACGGATTTTTAGTTCCAATCACAGTTGATAAAGATTATGTAATTGTTACAGGACATTCAAGATATAATGCAGCACGTAATTTAGACTTAGAAGAGATACCAGTAGTAGTATTGGACCTCCCAGATTTAAAGATAAGAGAATACAGAATAGCAGACAACAAGGTAGGAGAATTTTCTGAACTTGATTTTGATATGAAAGGAGCAGCACTTGCAGACTACACTAAAGATGATGAGTTAATGCAATTAGCGTTTCCAAGTTTTGCCCCAGTAGAACCAATTAAGGCTATGACTAAAACCAGTGGAGATGAAGACCCAATAATCATAGAATGTATATGTCCAGACTGCCTGCACGAATTTGATGCGAACTCTGGAATACCATTTGCAATAGAAGATGAATAAAAAACAGAAAATACTATCGTGCATAGGTTTTGTAAATCCTAAATCAACTGCTAAAATGTGCAACACTCAACAGGCTTATGTATCTGTAGTTTGGGCAGAAGCAGGATATTTTTGGAGGGAAGAAAAAGGTTACGATAGTTTTGGCAATAAAAGATAAATTAATATTAACATAAATACCGAGATTATGGACAAAAGTTTACAAGACCAAATTAACGAAATGCTAATAGGTTATACCAACCTAGATTTGGATGCTCCAATTACAGAAGAGACACATTTAGAAAACGATTTAGGATTAGACAGCCTAGATAGAGTAGAAGTAATAATGTTAGTTGAAAAAGACTTTAATTGTAATCTACCAGATAAGGAGGCAGAAGCAGTAGTTACAGTAGGTCAGTTGTACGAAATCACGGCTAAATATAGAAACTAACGGCAAAGACAGATACACCTAACTGGACAATGTTTGCCCACCAAATCATAGAAGCGTTAGCAGATACTATTTTCAATGAAGATAGCGAGCATCATATTAATATGGAAGAAGATGAACTTACAGACTTCATCCACGCAATGGCTACAGTAGCACCATCAGACATCTACAGAAAAATAACAGGAGACCAAGTAGATAATTTAGGATTTAACCATATTGCTAACAGACTTTGTGTTCAATACAGAACTGAAAAGAATGTTGTTGAGAAAACTACAGATGATATGGAAAATGGAATGATTGTAGATAAATCAAAAGAGTAGTATGGAAGCATCAGAGTTTCCAGAGGTAAATTTACGAATAGCAGAGCATCAACCAGAGTACGCTACCTTGCCTGCATTCCATAACAAAGAAGAGGGTAGTGTTACGTTTTGTTTCAAACTCACAGAAGAAGAGATAAGCAGAATGTATGCAACTGGGGAGATTTGGTTTAAACAATTAACAGGCAACAGACCTATGCAACCGATAGCTTTATCCACTAATAAAGAAGAATTGATACCAAAGTAGTACAAAAATAAAAGATTTAAAAATATGTGAGCAAAGTAGGTAAAATTACTAGGTTCGCATATTTTCTTTTAAATACAAGAGGTTGTTGTAAATATGTATAAAAAGTTGTATGTTTGTAACCAAAATTTTCCACAAAAATACACGCCCATAAAAAAGGAGACACAATGACAGAACAGAAAAAACCTACCATAGCTAAACTAAGTAAAGCACAAAAGAAGAAAGCAATGGTACGAGCCATCCATCAAACTCTTGGAAATGTAACTGCATCTACAAGGGCTGTAGGCATTGACAGAAAAACTCATTATTTATGGATGGAGCAGGATGAGAAATATAGGCTTGCTTGTGAGGAGGCGGTAGAAATTGACTTGGACTTCTCGGAGGCTGCTTTGCGTAAGAACATTCAGAACGGAAAGGAGGCATCTATAATATTTCACTTAAAAACTAAAGGAAAGCATAGAGGCTACATTGAAACACAGCACAACCTCAACACCGAAATTACTAAAAATGATATGAAAGAGAAATCGGTAGAGGAATTATTAAGAATAATTGAGGGAGACGATTAGAAAGCTATATACAGTTCATTTAAAATATTTTCTGGAGTGTTTATACCTTTGAGTAAAAAATAACCTCTTAAAACGCTTAAAAACGAATATGGCTAAAAAGTATAGTCCGAGACAAATAAGAGCATTAAAACAGCTTGCTGAAATAAAGCAGAATGAACGATGGCGTAAAAATCCTATGCTATGGTTAGAAGAGCGTTTAGGGGAAGACCCAAAAGATTTTCTATGGTCTCTAAATGAGGGCTACGATACTCACGAATGGGACGGAACTAAAGACCCACTTGCTACAGCTTGGAATATCCTTGGAGCATCTTACAAAGAAGTATCGGAGGGCAAACTACCAACTTATAAGAATGTAGCAGTAGAGAGCGGTACAGGATGCCACGCTTACGGACAAGGTATTTTAATGCACAACGGCAGCATTAAAAAGGTTCAAGACATAGAGATAGGAGACAAGATTATGGGGGATGATTCTAAACCTAGAAATGTACTTAAATTACATAGAGGCAAAGAGTTAATGTACAAAATAGTACCCAACAAAGGAGAACCATATACTGTAAACGCTTCTCACATTCTAAATCTTAAACTAACAGGAGATAAAAAAATAAAAGGTAGGAGTTATCCACTAACAGAAAATGTTAGTGTGAGAGACTACCTCAATTGGAGCAGCAGGAAAAAACATAATTATAAGCAGCACAGTACTGGAGTAAGTTTCAGAAAGAAGAAGCTAGCGTATTGTCCTTACTTTATGGGGTTATGGCTAGGAGATGGCAGTACAAATTCTCCTGCAATAACTAATATAGATGCAGAGATTGTAGCTTACATATATGAATTTGCACAAACCATAGGGGCTAGGGTAAGTAAAAGAGACAGTCAAGGTACTAGAACTCCTAATTATCTAATAACCTACGGAGGAGGCAGAAATAACTTAAAGAGATACTTAGAAACAACTTTAGTACAAAAGGAAAAAAGAATACCAAAAAATTATCTTACTTCTAACAGGAAAGACAGACTTAAACTGCTAGCAGGTCTTATAGATAGCGACGGCATCCGTGATGGGAAAGGCTTTGAGTATTCTACGGCATTAAAAGGACTTTCAGAAGATATTTTATACTTATGCAGAAGTTTGGGTTTTATGGCTAATAGTCAGTATTATGAAAACGATTTCAAAGGGGTCTACAGAATCAACATCAGCGGATATTGTAATATAGTACCAGTATTAGTACCTAGAAAGAAAACACCCAAAAGAATACACAATAAAAATGTACTATTTACAGGATTTAATGTAAAGGTTAAGGAAGTAGGAGACTATTACGGTTTTGAACTAGATGGGAATAATTTATATTTAATGAGTAATTTTGTTGTTACTCACAATACAGGTAAAACATATTGCTTGGCTCGTATCGTATTATGGTTTTTAGATTGCTTTGATAATTCTTTGGTACTAACAACTTGCCCGTCAGAAAACCAGTTGAAAGGCGGTCTTTGGTCTGAAATTAGTATGCTATATCCAAAGATTAAGAAATTGAGACCAAACTCTCAAAAGTGGCAACTAAAGTTAGCGATGGAGTGGAACATTAACGATAGTATGACCGAAGAGGAGAAAACACTCGCTAGGTCTAATGCGTGGCAGGCGACTGGTTTCATTACAGGGACATCTTCTAACAAAGAGAGTGAAGATAAAGCCAGAGGTTTCCACAGGAAGTTTATGTTAATCATTCTGGAGGAGTGTACAGGTATTCCACCATCAATTATAACTGCCCTTCAAAACACTTGTACTGGTAACACTAACTTCATCATAGGAGTAGGAAACCCTAACAACGAGTTCGATGCTTTACACCAGTTCTCAATTCAAAAAGACTGCTTTGCAATTAGGGCATCCAGTCTTGACCACCCAAACATAGTAAACCAAAATGAGATGTTTGCAGGGGCTATTACTCAATCTTCTATCAATTCAAGAAGCGACAACTACGGAGAAAGTAGCCCACTATGGCAGGCAATGGTACGAGGCATCAGTCCTGCACAATCTACGGATAGTTTGATTAAGATGGAGTGGATAGAAAAATGTGTTAATACAGAAAATACAGATGATCCGAAAGTCAGTAGTCAGAATGCAGTAGGAGTGGATGTTGCAAACTCTACCAATGGAGATAAAGCCTCACTTGTATTTGGAGAACTTAACACGATTAAAGCAGTATTTGAGTTCCAATGTGAGAACGCTACCCACCTTGCTTATAATCTATATATGGACAGTACAGCACTAGGAATTAAAGGTTATTGTGATTATGAAGTTCCAGTATTAGACGACTACAATATTAATGCTCAATTCGTGGGCGTGGATAGTGTAGGAGTAGGAGTGGCTACAGTAAACGCTTTTGTAGATGACAACTTTAGAGTTCAATCATTATCTGGAGGACAATGGACAGAAGTTATACCCAAAGAGGAGCGTTGGGAGGCAGGAAAAAAGATACTTGCACCAATGTACCGATTTCAGAATTTAAGAGGGCAAATGTATTGGGAACTTCGTGAGGACATCCGTAGAGGTTTTATTAACATAGACCTTGGAGATGATAAAGTGATGTTAGCCCAATTATGTAAGGAACTCTGCATACCAAAGTTTGAAGCATCTAATTCTATGATAACCATAGAGGGAAAAGAGAATATTAAGAAACGTCTAGGCGGTAAATCTCCTAACGTAGCAGATGCAGTTGTATATTGGAACTGGGTACGAAAAGGATATAGAGCAGAGAATAGAGGTTTTGCTGCTTTCTTGGGAGGCGAGGGATTAGATTAGAAAAAAGTTGTACCCACCGTAGAAGCAATGGAGACCTAGCCCACGCCCTCATTGGGATTGTAATTTTAGGCTAAAATGAAATAAAAGTAAGTTTTTCTTTGTTTATAAACAAAATTTTTGTACCTTTGAATTGTTAAACAAAACCAGTAAATTATGAGAACACGAATTACAGACGTTACTTTACAGATTAATGAGAACTTCAAATCTAAAACGGTATTTACTACTTACCAGAATGAGGGGCAAGAACCTTATGATGGATTTACACCTTACCCTACTTTAGAGGAGGCAAATAAAGCTGCAACTTTAATGACAGGAACTTGTAATAATGACTTCATTAGCGATGTGAAAGGATACAATCAAAAACTTTTTAAGTTATCTGGATTACGAGTAGATAGCTTTATTACAACTAAACAATAAAAACCAGTCAAAATGAAAGAAGCAAAAACTATTATCGGATTTATAAACGATACACTACACGGTTACAATTTAGTAATGGGCAAAGAAGTTACCCAAGAAAGAAGCCACAAAATAATAGCAGCAATAATTGGAGATATGCCAGTAGATGCTAAATGTAGAGAAGTATGTGCATACTGCACTAAACATTATAACTTTATAAGCGGACTATAAGATGAGAGAACTAAACACAGACCAAGTACAGAAACTAGGAACTAAAGTTAGAAATCTTCTACGAGTTCCCCAATTAAAGGGAACTGAATTAGTTGATACTACAGTTGGAAACAAGACCGATTTAGGATTAGGTAGAAGTATAGAAACCCTAATTGTAGAGATTGACGATAGCGAGAAAGCTAAAATTAATCCAACTAGAGATGACATCAACCTCATCTATAATAATTGTCAAAAGTATGGAGGCTCATTTGCACAGGCTATGGCTTTAGCACTACGTAGAGCAGATGATGGTAACGAACGCAAACTAATCCACGAATTTGGAGACCTTTACGCTAAATACCTTTTGATGTAATGGGAACAGAAGTAACAATGGAGTTCCTGCAATCTAAATCGTTTAGTAGAATAAGCGGATGGAACGGTAAATCTTTAGATACAGTAAGAGCCAGTAGTGGCAACATTACAGTTCTAACTGAACATATTTTTGGGTTTAGAGAATATAATTTCTTGCCTATAGAGGGTTCTGAATTAGCTGGGCATTATGATTTCTATGTTAATATTAAAACTTTTGAATATGTAGTTGTGCAGAACGGCTATTATGGAAGTTTAACCTACACAACTCCTGCAAAAGATAAGAGCATTTTAAAGTTAAATGAAATAGACACTAAAATTGTAGAGGCTAAAATTGCACATAAATTATTAGGTGCATATTATCACGAACCTAAAACCCATTTTTTCGGGACTAATCTGTTTAAAGAAAATAGGCAACAAGGTTCTATAATTTGTGATGATAGAGGCTGCGACATTTTAGGTAGATTGTCAGATAAGGATAAGGATGAGGAAGCACTAAAAATTTTAGATAAATGAACATAGAAGTAACAAGCAAAACGTTTTACAAAATCTTTACTAATACAAGTGCAGATTTTCTAAATACGGAACATTTAGAGAGTGCTAAAAAGCATTTTTACTACAATGAAGAAAATGAGCAGAAAGGTATTATAGTAAAAAATTATACCTCATCTAAAACTATTACGCAATACTACTTAACCGATATAAACGCTTAATTATGGCAAGTAAAAGATGTGGAACGGGAGATAAATGTCCCGAATATGATAAGCATAACAGGGTCTCTGGTTGTAAGATATTTGATGACCGAAATGACTGCACCAAAAGTCTTTCACATAAAAACAAAGTGAGTAAGCACAGTCGTAAAACTCAAAAGAATAACCACGCTAATATTTGGAGATAATGGAGACACTATTTAATCAATACAATAAAATTAAGCCTAAATATTCTGATGCTATAGTTTTATTACACTCGGAAGATAACTATATAACTTTCGACAATGATGCCAAACTACTCGCACAGGTACTTGATGTAGATTGTTATTCTAGGGTACTTACTAAAGGCTCTACGAAATCTATACTAATATCTAAATTTAAAGAGTTTAGATTTGATGAACATTTAGAAAATCTAGTTAAATTAAAGGATAAAGTAGCAGTATGCGAAAATGTAACTAATGGCAAATAGTTACCAAACCTCATCCGGAGAGCGCATCCTAAAGACGGTAATTGATGCCAGAGTTAGAGAAGCCAAAGCTGAAAAGATTGAGCAGATGATAGATGAACACGGCTACGTCTTTTGTGAGGACTGCAAACAGAACGATTGTAAACCAATAGACTGTTCTCATGATATATCCGTAGATCAATGTCAAAAGCAAGGAATGTCAGAATCAGCCTACGATGTAAGTAATATCACTATGAGAGGCAGACCGTGCCACCGTAAACACGATGGAACGGAATAAAAGTAAGTTTTTATTTGTTTATAAACAAAATTTTTTATATCTTTGTTTTGTTAAACAATTAAAACCAGTCAAGATGAGTAAAAGTAAATTCACTAATTTAGAAAGATTACAGAAATTATGCAACATAGTAAACAGAAGATATGCCTCTGAACAAAACGATGACGACCAAGTGGCTCATATGTATAAATTTGAAAAGAGTGTTTCAGATGTCCGAGTTATTATAGGATGGGACGATTACCAAGCGATGTCAGTAGAGCAATTAGAAGAAGAGTTTAAAACTTCTAAAGAGATTACTAAAGACGAGTTCTATGTAATTAAAGACCATAAGAGATATAAGTGCATTCTACCAATTAAAAAGATATTAGATATGTATTATCACGTAGTAAAGACAGAGAACAAAATTGAAATAGTACCATCAGAAGAGGTGCTTTGTGAGAAAGTAGAAAACTCTATTTGCAGTTTCATAAATAGAGGCTTTGCAGTAACTCATGCTAACCAACAATTCTTTAAGTAATGAACCACATACAACAAGAACAACTAAATGCTAAAATAGAGCATAGAGTAAATAAATTCCTACAGGATAGCCACATTACTGGAATTATTCAGATGCACAATGGATCAATATCAATGATGCTACCTAAAAACCAAAAGCTAACTGGAGAACAGCAGAGAGCCATTGAATTTGTGCTAGAGCAGGAAGTTATAGCTTTTGCTAAAGAAAATGATTTAGAGATAGCTTGTGAGTGCGGTAATTTCGCTAAATTGTACTCTTTAAAAGAACTTCTGCACGAAGCAATTAAAGGAGGGATTAACAGCCAAGCAGTAGAGATTGACGGTAACGGTAAGTTAGACCAGTCGAAGCAAATCAATGAAGCAGTTGAAAGAGTAGTAGGAACGGTTATAGAGGACATCTACACCGATTATTACATTGAAGATAATACTTTATACATAGTAGTACCAACGTTGCAGGAGTACATAGATGGAGACGATATATTAGAGTTTAGTGTGAAAGTTAGACCACTAAAATAAAATTTTTTCAAAAAAAGTTATAATTTGTTTTGTTTATAAACAAAATTTTTGTACCTTTGAATGTTGGGAGGAACGAACCATACCAACTTAAACAAATTAAAATCCAGTCAGATGAAAAATTTAAAAACGTACACAGTAGAAGAAGTTAGCATATTATCTTTAATGGCACTTCAAACAGCAACAGAGGCCGTATCTTCTGACGATGGAGTAGAGCGGACTGCAAAGATTTTAGGTTATAACGTAATACCAGTAGCATAATGTTATTAGCAGTATTAACGGTAACAGCCGTACAAGAAGCATTAAATAGACCGTCCTTAAAGGGCGGTTTCTATGGAGACAAAAGAAGCCTTGCAATAATTGAAAGAGCAGTAGAGATAGGAGTTGTTAGGAGAATTTCTACAACACAAGCCGAATGGGAAGATGAGAACTCCGCAGACGAGTTTGGACGATACATCTCTAGTTGGATTGAAGAGAATGGCGGAGATATGCCGATGGTCGCTTACGAGGGCAGAAAATACCTAATAACGTACCGTAGAGAGATAGAAGTGGAGGCAGACAATTTAGATAAAGCTAAAGAATTATTTGAGGGTTGCAGTAAGCACCGCTTAAATTCTAATAGCAGTTTTGTAGCAATACACGGAATTGAAGATATAACATAAAGATTATTGCTCTTTAGCCATTATGAGCAATCAATCAAAATATTAAATGGTATGAGATAAGGTCGTCTCATTTGACAAAAATTACAACCCAGTTTTTCAATTAGTTGAACTGCCGACCAGTAAAGTGGTCTATCAACAAGGATGCACAGGTATAGGGCTAAACACTATTCCATTAATTTGCTCTAATACGGTGTGAGTTACCGATAATTTACTTGGGAATTAAAGTTAATCATTCTCACGTCCTGCATTCCATCGTTAATGAGTGTATTCTGGTTAATACGGAATTAAAACTTATATGAGAGATTGGGAGATTTCTAAAACTCTCAAAAGTAGTAGATAGCATAAGGTTAATGCAGAACCGATTAAAGGGGATGATTGAGAGGTTCGATACTTCTCCTACTACCAAAAAACAAAGAGCAGACGAAAGTTAAAAAGTCTATAAACATTGGGGGATGCCAACTAGACTATAGGGGTTAGTACTCTGCTCTTTTAAAATAAACGTTAGTAAGATTACATCGGCAAGAAATTTGAATTGTTCTCGTGGGTACTTACTAACAGGAGCGCGAAAGATTAGAGACATCTATACTAGGTACAGCTATCTTCCGTAAAATGTTAAGTCGTTGGTAATCGGTAGTCCATTCCTATAACTTTCCGCTCCGACACGCCCCCTCGTTCGGTCGATGTTAAATTGTTGTCCCATCTTGCAGGATGATTGCGTAAGCACTACGAATTTAATTAGACAGGGAACACAGATAAAAATAAGAATTTAGCATTGGAAAGCAGAACCGCAAGAACTGTTATTAAGACGTTAATGGAATTATTGGGTTCGAGACCTCTGGGGGGCACTAAAAGTAAGTTTAATTATGAGAAACAAAAATAGAATTATAGCAGTAGCTATGGCAATGGCAATGGCAATGGAACGATTTTCTCAATGTACAGAAAAATTGACTACCACCTCATCTAAAACATTAAAAGCAGTCGAGGACTTTGGTAAAGTGTCAGAATTGAAGCATTACCCAGTAAGTCAATCTAAATTTCATAAATAAATTTTGTTTGTAACCAAAAAAGAAGTAGATTTGAAAAAACAAAACAGACCAATAGATTGAGCCTCTTTTATCAACAATATTACGCAGATACAGAGACAACCAATGGAGAGGGGTACAACGTTGAAAAATACGTCCTATTCAGACAGTTGGCGAATAGCGTACCTCCTTATATTGAGAAGTTGATGCTAAAGTACGATGAAGTATTTGTTGCCAATAGAAGAAGTAAATTAACTAGAGAGTTTGTATTAGATTTAAAAGAGGTCATTGACGACTATTTAGAGGAGGTTCAGTTCAGAGTTATAGACCGATTAGACGACAGTTCCTTAAATCGTCTCCAAGACTATCACAAAATGGATTTTGATAGATTAGTAGATAAGATAAATCAAATACCAATAGAAGAAAGAATATTACAACTAATAAAATCATAAAATGAATATTAAGAAACTTACACCATTAGAAGCATCTCAAATGAGAGATAACTTAGCACTAACATTGGTTTCAGATACAGCAACAAATGGTGGCACTTTATCAATAGCAAAAGCATTTAAAATTGCCGAAGAATTTGTTGAGGGCAGAAGATTGGGCAAAGTTGAAATTGATATGGACTGCGGATGTAATGAAGAGAAACCTTTTAAGAACGGGCTATCTAAAAGCACAACCACTCCAAGACCAAGTACTGCTCCTAAAGAAGAGGAATTACGAACTTTCAAAGCAAAAGCAAAAGGGAGACCTCCTATCTGGTTTATATTGATTGTAGCTTTTCTTATAATTGCAGGATTAATAACAGTAGCAGTAAAATTTGTAGAATTTATCAAATGGTTATTTTAATCATTTTGTATTTATAAAAAATGGTTGTAGTTTTACAATCACTAGAGGAAGCCGAAAATCTTTAAGAGTAGGCTAATTTAGTACTTAATCAAAATGAGGACTAAAAATTTAATGTTTTTGATGGTCGTCTTATTATCCTTTAGCGGATTTTCCACCACTTTTGATAGTGAAGATGTAGGAGACAAAATTGAAATTGTAGCAGATGCCGAAACGGTCTCTATTCAAGCTACTTTAGAAGTTAGCGTTGTTACTTTTGAAACACGCATCGGTACAGAATTAGGATTTATTCCAATGACATCTGTAACGGCTCAATCTGGAAACTCTGTAACAGCTTTATTCGTAGATGATGTCGGACGGCTTAATAGTATTGATAGAGAAAAACAGCTAACCTATGCAGATACTCTTTATAGACTTACAGGACATCGAATAACCGATATGCAGATAAATAATTATAAGAACAATACATTTACTTCAATTAGGGAACGATTTAAGTTCAATTCCTTTAGTTGCAACTAGAAAGAAAAATTACTAAAAATATAAAAATGCCTTTGATATAGTATCAAAGGCATTTTTTGTTATCAACCAAAAGATGCCTATATTTGCGTACACAATAAAAGACACAATATTATGGAAAGTACCGAAAACAAAGTAAAAGAAAGACCAAATTTAAGACTTCTTGCCGATAGAGTTTTAGTGAGGTTATTAGTTCCAGAGGAGCAGAAAACTAAATCTGGAATTATTTTAGTAGCAACCGCAGGGAATGATGCTAAAACAGACCAAGGAGAAGTATTGAGGGTATCAAAAAGAATAGAAAACTTGGATGGTACGGCTGATAATGTAGATGGATGGGACAAAGTAGAAGAGGGAGACATTGTTTTGTTTTCATCATTTGCAGGCTCTAAAATTAATTACAAAGGAAGAGAATACCAAATATTAAGAATTACCGATTTATTTGCAATAACAGAGCCAGAAGATAATTAAAATTTATGGGTACACATAGCAACACATTTGCCGACTTACTGGCAAAAAAGAAAAAACCTACAGCTACAGAAGAGGATGCTTTGCCAGTAAGTGGAGGTCGTCAAACTACAGCAGAGGGAACTTCTACAATAGGTAACGTATTGGCAGAATTGGCTATGATAACTCCAGATTTCAATATTCAATTACTGGGAGCAATGGAGAGCCTTTCTATTTACAATGCGGAGGTCTCTTATGCGGTGGATAACATTATGCAGTTAGGGAACACCGTAGGCTCTTTTCCAACTAACATTACTTTTGATGACGGAGTGGCAGACACTCAAATCAAAGAGATGGTAGCGTTGTTAAAGAAGAAATCTAAACAATGGTACAAAGGAGGTTTAAATTCTCTTGTAAACGATTTACTTTCTCAAATAGCAGTAAATGGTACACTATCTGCGGAGGCTGTACCAAGTAACTCTTTAGATGGACTTCGTAAGATTGTTACAGTATCTCCAAAAACTATACGTTTTAAATACGACATAGACCAAGAAGATTATTTTCCTTACCAACATATTGCAGGCAAAATAACACCTACAGGAATTAAATTAAACACTTTTACTTACAAATATTACCCATTAAGAAGAGTAACTGAAAAACCTTACGGAATACCTCCATTTATTTCTTCTTTAGAGAATATTCAAATTAGTAGAGATATGGGAGAAAACTTAAAACACGTAGTTAAGAAGCTAGGTATTTTAGGTTTCCTTGAAGTTTTAGTGAATGGTCCATCGGCTAAAAATGGAGAAAGTGATAAAGATTATTTCAAGCGAACTCAAAACTATTTAAAGTCAGTTACTCCTCAAATTGAGAAAGGGTTATCAAAAGGATATGTAGTTGGATTTGAGGGAAGCCATAAATTCAATTTGCAACCTACTACTGGAAATGTTCAAGGTGCTAAAGATTTAGTTGAGATGAATGACGTTAAGTTATTTGCAGGACTGAAACAAGACCCTTTGATGTTCGGTAGAAACTTCTCTACTACAGAAACTTTAGCACAAGTTATATTGGCTAAAATGACTACCCAAGTAGGAAACTATCAAAAGATTGTAGAGACCTTTTTAGAAGATGTTTTTTTATTGGAGTTACAATTAGCAGGATATGCTATTGAGAACATAGAAATAGAATTTGAGCCTCCTATGATTACGGATGGCACAAAGAAACAAGTTGCACGTAAAGCCCTAATAGAAAACCTTAAAACAGAATACAATCAAGGTATTATTTCACAAGAAGTAGTAGCACAGGAACTAGGTAGAGAAGCCCCAGACCAAGAAGAGCCTCGTCCTGCTCCTGCTTTAGCAGTTAATCCGAATAAACCAGTAGATTTAGAAGAAGAAGAACCTAAAGGAAAAGAGGACGTAACAAAGACTAAAGACAAAAAAGAGAATACTAAATTACTGCCTTGGCAAGTTTCACTTATAAGTGAATTTTCTCCAACCAGTAGCGGATATAGAATTGTAGATGTATATTTTAACAATGATAGAGCCAAAGAGAACGTAGTAATCTTAAATAACGAGTTTTTAGACACTTTTGATGTTTTAGATGTAACTTCTATCGTGGAACTAGAGAACGTTAGTCTGGAGGACGTAACACAGCGATACGTCAATGGTCTAGGAGGGCATTTGACCGAATACGAATATGAAAGTGAGGGTTGTAATTGCGGAGACCATAAAGTTTCTACATTTGCCAAAAAAGATGAAACCGAATTAGAGCAGTTTATTAGGTTGTACTTAATTGAGACTAAAGGTAGATATTCTACAGCCGTAGAGAAAGCAGTAAAAGAAATTGCAATAAGTTTAGCCCAGTTAGGAGAGGGAGCAACTGAAAAAGTTGTTTACGATAGCATTATGTACACTCTTTACAAAAACTGGAAAGTTAATTTTACAATCCCACAGAAAAAGACCGTTAATAAGTTTGTTAAAAACGTCTACACCTATTTCAGAAAAGATAAGAGCATATTTAAAAATGCTGACGGAATACCAAAGGGAACATTCGGTACTTTAGATTTGAGAGCCATTGACTACTATAAGCGAGTTGATAATTTGTATTTAGGTAAATTCATTACAGATGTGGACTTGAAGAAAAAAGTTACCCAGTATCTAAAAGATGAATATTTAGATGGAGATTTACCGATAGGAAACAACAAAGAAGCTATAGCAAAATTTAAAAGTAAATTTGGTAACGTATTGGAGGAACAAGAATGGAAGTTGTCTCGAATTGTAAATACTACTGTAAATAAAATGAGAAACACGGCTGCCGTTTCTTATATGCAAGAAGCCGATGTAGAGCAGTTTGAAATTGTAGAGGTAGGAGATAGATTGAGTTGCCCTTATTGTATAGCCTTAAATGGTAAAATATTTTCAGTAACCAAGGAAGTTACACGACTTAAAGAAACAGTAAACTCTGATCCAGAATATGTTGGCGTGGATGCGCCTTTTGTAACTTCTATATTTAAGAAAGCAGAAGATATGGAGGGACTCACATCTGACGAATTACAAGACAAAGGCATAGGATTGCCTCCTCAGCACGCAAATTGTAGAGGAACTATTATTGCTGTGCTATGATATTTTGATTTTAATTATGTACTATATTGTAATTTTATTATATTTGTAGTATGAAACATACAAAATTAAAAAGATTTCCAAATTACGGAATAACAGAAACAGGAAAGATTAACTCCATTAAAAGAAGAATTAAAGATAACCTCGGAAGAACTAGGACACTCAATAGGGTACGCAGGAAAACTAGCACAAGAAAAGATGGTTATGTTATAATATCTCTAAGGAAAGATAATAAGTATTTTACTGAGTATCTACATAGACTGATGGCAGAAACATTCTTAGAGGTAGAAGCAGGTAAAAATTATGTTAACCACAAAGATGGCAACAAATCTAATAACCATATTAGTAACTTAGAATATTGTACTAGGTCGTTTAATATGCTCCACGCCTATTCAATTGGTCTATTACCCACTAGGCGCATTGAGCAATTAAATAAACAAGGAACAGTATTAAAAATATGGAGAAGTATGAAAGAGGCAGAGCAGGAGTTAAAAATACACAATAGTAATATTACTTCTGTTTGTAAAGGAAGAAGAATAACAGCAGGAGGATTCAAATGGAGATTTAAACAATAGATTATGCAGACAAAAAAGCAAAGTTTAGTAGAGGCTGTAACTAATACGGTAATAGGGTTTATAATATCATTGAGCAGCACGTTTTTAATATTTCCTTTATTCGGAATAGAGAGTACACTACTAAAAAACGTAGGAATAACTATATTTTTTACATTTGTAAGTATACTAAGAAGTTATGCGCTTCGCAGAGTTTTTAATAAAAAACATTAGTCCAAGTAATCAACGAATTTTGTAGTAATAAAATTAATAAGTAGATTTGCATTATGCACAAGCCAAAGAAAAAAATATTTAGAAGCAAAGTAAACTACAGTAAAGAAGAAATTACTGGTAGAGTTGCTTTAGGTATGTCTGGTATATCTATGCCTATGTTATCGGAAGAGGCATTGCAGGAATACCGTAAAGACTTTTCTCGTCAAAGAGATAGCCTAAATTTTGGAATGCTAGGTAACGACCCTCAATACTACGAGCGTAGTACGGTTGCCGACATTGTACCAAGACCAGAAGATTATTTAGAAGTTCCATTTAGACTTATTTCTGCAACCGTAGTTGGAGGAGGTTCTTGGAAAGCTACTGATTTTTCTGATGTCAAAGTATTGAAAAAATCGACTCCTCTTTTAGATGGAGTACCTTTATACAAAGACCACGAAACAGATTTAAACAACTGGAGCGGTTTGGTTAATGGCGTGAAGTGGACTAAAGCATTTACACAAGACGATGGAATTGACGTTCCTGCTGGAATTGACGGAATTGTCGCTATTGATAAAGTAGTTGACCCTAAATTGGCTAGAGGAGTTATTTCTGGTGCAATTTATTCTAATTCAGTTACTGTAGAATTTGATTGGGAAATGAGCCATACATTTGAAAATGAATGGGACTTCTTAAACAAATTAGGTACTATTGGTTCGGATGGTAAAATGATTAGACGTATGGTTAAGACTATACACAATTATCACGAAAGTTCTTTGGTATGGTTAGGGGCTGACCCATTCGCTAAAGCTATTGATGCAAACGGAAATCATAAGAATATTGATATTAGTTCTGTTTTCAACTATGCAAAGCAGTCTTTTGGCAAAATGTCAAAAATCAATGTTGAAGATAATGATGCGATGCCAGAAGATGCAGAGACTGCTAGAAGTTTATGCGTAAATTTTGCGTTAAGCGAAAATGTGCTATCTTTGGCGCGTAGAAGTAAAAATAATTTTAAAACAAATACGAAAGATATGGATAAGTTTATTGTAGCATTTATTGCTGCTTTCGGAGGACAATTCAACTTAAAAGTTGGAGACAAACCGACACCAGAGGAAATGATTAACTATACTAAACAGTTATCATTTGTAGCACCGGAGCAAACACGGACAACTAAAGATGGTCTTGCACAATTAGCAATAGTTAAAGGCAAAGCGTTGGAAGTTTTTAAAGCAGAAGATGAAGCCAATAAAGATGCAACTACTGTAGATTTAGGAAGATTTATTGCAGACCATACTTTTGTTAGTTTGGAAGCAATACATAATTTAGAAGCAGAGATTGTAACTTTAAAAGACGACAAAAAGTCTTTAGATACTAAAGTAACAAGTTTAAGTGCAGATGCTGAAATCGGTAAGAAATATATCGGTATGAAGAGAAGTGAAGCAGTTAGATTGTACAAAGTAGCAGTAGGTACTGAAAATGTAGTCGCAAGTGTTGTTGCTATGTTTGAAAAAGCAGGAAACGAAGAAGTAGAGGGATTACTTAAACAGTACACCAAAACAGCTACTCATAAATTTGCAGGCTCGTGTGCAGATTGTAACTCTGAAAATTTCAACTTCCGTTCTTCTTTTACAGGAGAAGAGAAGCCAGAAACTGTAGAGCAAATAGCATTAACTACGGAGGACATTTACGCAAAACATAGCGGTTCAAGTATGTCTATAGGTAGAGCAGTTCGAGGCAAAGAATAATTAAATAGAATTTTAATCTTAAATATTTACAATATGAATACATTAGGGAATACGCCCAAAACGATTTGTAAAATAGCAGAAGCATACAGCATCAATAAAGGGTTCGTATCTGCTACTGTATTACAAAGGGGTACAATGGTAAAACTTACTCCAACTGGAGAGGTTGCACCTATTGCTGCGGTAACTGATAGACCATTAGGTTTAGTAGTAGCAGGAAGCAGAACAGCAGGGGATGAGGTAACAGTTCAAACAGAGTTTAACGCTTTAGTGCGTTGTACTGCGGATGGGGATATAGTTACAGCAGACGAACTAGCAGTTTCTGGCATTGATAATGCAAATGAGAAATTAACACAATACAAAAAAGCAGTAGCGACTAACTTTGTCTCTGGAATGGCTTTATCTGATGCATCCGATGGCGAAAATGTTTGGGTAGGGATTTACAGAACAAGTACCGTTAAAGCATAATAATAACCACTATAAATTTTTAAGAAGATGCCTAAACAATTAAGCGAATTTGACAAAAGAGCAGGACAGGTTAAGAAATCCGTTCTAGCAAACGGTGGTAATGTGCCAACTAACGCCCCAGAAGAGGGGTCTGGTTTGCTATCTGCCTCTGCAATTAGAGAAAACATCCTTATAGACTTCAAGCAAGTTGTATTACAAGCTGACAGTTTAAGAGGAGGTACAAAAGAAAGAAGAACCATTGATTATTCATTGGCAGACATTGCTAAAGACCGTTTCGGTTTTGGTTCTGCTGATGCTTTATATATGGCTCTAGGAATTAACCCATCATCTCATACATTAGACAGTTTATCGTCTATGTCTGATTTTAATGAGGGCTTCCGTTGGTTACAGCCAGAAGTTATTAGAGAAGCAATTAGATTAGGACTTCGTAGAAATCCTATCTATCCGTCTTTAATTGCATCGGAAGAAACCGTAGATCAAAAGAAAGTTACATTACCTCATATTAATATGAGTGATGCTACTCCAGAGATTATCAATGAGGGAGAAACTATCCAAGTGGGTAGCGTATCTTTTGGAGAGAAAGACGTAAAACTGCACAAAATAGGTACAGGTTTACAAATCTCTGATGAGGTTCAAAAATATGTTTCCTTAAACATCTTATCAATGTATCTTCAAGATGCAGGAGTTAAGTTAGGATTAGGGATGGATGCTATGGCGGTTGATGTCTTAATCAATGGCGATAATGGTAGTTCTAACTTCTCTGCACCAGTTATCGGTACAGAAAATGGAAGTTCTATTGCATACAAAGATTTATTACGTGCTTGGTTGCGTATGGGTAGAATTGGTAGAACTCCTAGTGGATTATTGTCTGCGGAGGATGCTGCATTGGAAATCTTATTACTTGACGAGTTCAAGGGATGGTCTCCTAACAGTAACCAAACTCATAAGACATTGAACATTAAAACTCCTATTCCTCAATCACAGGATTATTTACTACACGGTGCTATGCCATCTGGTCCTAAATTAATGTTGATTGATAACAAAGCTGCTTTAATCAAATTAAACGCAACTTCGTTACAAGTAGAGAGTGAGAGAATTGCTCAACGTCAGATGAGCGGTACTTATGCAACTGTAACAACTGGTTATGCTAAATTGTTCAGAGATGCTTGTTTAATCTTGGACGGTACGCAGAGCTTCGCAGGTTTCCCTACATTTATGGATGTGAGTGCTGCCGAGAATGTTATCATCAAGTAGTAAAAGTTTATCCAGTAAGTCCTAATAAGATTTACTGGATTATTTGTATAACCATTAAAATTTTTCACAATGAAAAAATACGTTAAGTTAAGAGATGCTGGTACAATCTTCCACGATGCTTCACAGGACATTTCAGTTACTGGGAGTGTTCCTACATTACTCAATACCACTAAAAAAGTGAATGCAGCTATAAAAGGAGGCATCTTGATTGAGGTTAAGGAAAATGAAGCAAAATTAGCCATTGCAGAAGCACAAGGCAATAAAGAAGAGGTTGCTAAAGAATTGAACAAAGAAAGCGATGCAAAAGTTGCGGAAGTACAAGGTAAATTAAATGAAGCTAACACTAGCATTACTGAAAAGGATGCAAAGATAGTTGAGTTAGAAACTACCATTGCAGATGCAAAGAAAGCAGGAGATGAAATAGGACAAGCTAATAAAGAAATTGAGGCTTTGAACAAATCTAACACGAAATTAGCCAAAGATTTAGAGGCTTCAAAGACAGCACTAGCTGATACTAAAAAAGCGTTAGCAGAGGCTAATAAAAAATCTAAATAATAAGGGTATAACTTATTTATTTGAATTAAACAACAAAAGCCACTTCTGGAGTTATCCGTAAGTGGCTTTTTAAATATAATACAATGGCAGTAACAGATTATAGAAAAGATTTAGACATAGCGACAATGGTGTTCAATAGATTACCATTCCTAACTAATAATACAGGAAATCTTACCAAACTTGGGGAGGTTATTTTGGAAGTTATGAGCGAACTTGAAGTTTGTTTTATGATTAATACATTAAGACCAGAGGGAGAAACTGACAGTTGGGTAGGATATGAAGAAAAGTACTTATTAGAACAAAGAGTTGTAGTTGCTGATGTAGTTGCGGTTTATCTTTTATTGTATAGAATGATTGCAGAAACTGGAGGAGTTTCTGACGGCACTAAAGATGGTACTGCGGAGGGTAAATACTTGAAGAAAACTAAAGCAGGCTCGGTAGAAGTGGAGTGGGATCAAATTGACAGTAAAAAAGGAGGTATGAGTTCTTCTGTAGACGGTCTTTTAGAAATGTACCAAGCATCCGCCAGAAGAAAAGCATCCTTGATAGGATGTATGATTAGTTGGGATAATGCAGATATGATAGTTGATAGAGAACGCAATATTGAAATGCCTTTTATTGTAGTTAGTGATTGTGGTTGTAACGATGGAGGAAGCATTCAAAACTTTTCTCCTGCCGAAAGAATTTAAGATATGAGTTTATTAAGCGAGGCAGACGATAGAGCCATTAGAGATGCAGTCAAATTGACTACAGATACATTTATGGTGTCTCCAGTTACTTATAAAAAATCTGGTGGAGCATTAGATGAGTGGGAAGAAGATAAAGAAGCAGAAGAGTTCACAGATATAAATTTGTTGGCTCTTGAAGAGTATAAGCCAGAAGATGTAAAAGAGGGACTGGAGGGAAATCTTGATTTGAATGATGTAAAACTAACTTTAAATGTAGAAGATTTAGAAGCATTAGATTTAATAGAGGCAAACTATAAACATAAATTCACGGCAGAAGCAGATTATTTTGAATTGAAAGGACAACTTTATAGAGTTACGGATATTTACTACGATGGGCCTTTATCTGATAAACCAGTTCTACTAATTATCACAGGAAAGCTATCGGATAAAGTTATGTAAAAATGGCAGGAGGAATGGACAAAGTAGGAGATTGGAGCAAGATTGGTTTACTAATCAACAATCTACCTATGGAATTAGAAAAGGCTCAAATTACTGCTTTAAAACATTGGGGACTGAAAGCAGAGGGTCTTGCCAAGAAACATATTTCTATGCAAGATTTAGGATGGAAACCTTTAAAACCATCCACTATTGCTACCAAGATAAGAGCAGGACATAGTGAGAATATTTTAGTTGCTACCAGTAGTTATTTTCAATCAATTACAAGTTGGGTAGATAAATCTGAAATGAAATCTTACGCAGGAGTTAAGAAAACTGCAAAAGATGCAGATGGTAATGTGATTGCGGACATTGCTGCGGTTCACGAATTTGGTAGCGTTGCAGGAAACATTCCCAAAAGAGAATTATGGCATCCTACTTTCAAAGAAACTATGGAATGGTTTATGAACTCTAATAGCCGTCCTGCTATCATATTTAGTAAGAATATTAAAAAATACGGATTATGATAAACATTATATCATTAGAAACATTAGATAGAACCATTTACGAGCATTTAAGAAGAGAACTTGTAAAAAGAGGACATCTACCAGACATTACTACTTTTAATTCAAAAGAGACGTATAAAACGGCTAAAAACACTATAAAAGGAACTACAGGCAAGTACCTTATTGAAATTTTTGGTTTGGGTGCATCTGAAAGCAGAGACAAAAAACAATCTCATAGCATTATCATAAACAGAAAGCCAATAGTTCCTAGCGAACTTGGAGGAGGCACAGAATATTTTACTCCTAATAAAAATGGAGAAGTAATCGAAAGTTACACTAAAAGAAAGTACCCAGAGAGGTCTGCCGATGTCGGATATGAAGTAAGAATTATAACTAATACTGTAAAAGTAGATAGAATTATTACTGACGTTATATTTAAAGCATTAGGTTGGTCTAAAAATATTGCTACAATAGTAGATGGAAGCCATAATTTAGATACAAAAACTGTTCAATGTGTTTTTACTGGAGACGTAAATGTTACCAGTACAGACTTCATAGAAAAAATATATAATTACACCTTAAAAGAGGTTTGGTTAGACAGCACAGCAGAAGTATATGAGGGTACAATTCCAGTACTTAAACATATCGACATCAAGGTAAAAGAACTACCGTCTGGAGATGACATAACTGAAATTGGTATAGGAGAAGTGATACCGTAGTCAGTTAGGTAGAGATAAAAATATTTCTTAATATTGCAGTATAGAATTAATGAAAATTTTAAAACAAATAAAATTATGAATGCAAATGGTTTAGCCAAAGTAGGCGCAGAAGTTGTAGATATTTCTGTTCTAATCAACACAGGGCTTAAAGGCATCCACGCTTTTTTAGGAGAAACCGAAAGAGGTTTTGGAAATAAACTTGTGGGAACTTGGGCTGAATATAAAAAACATTTTGGAGGTTTAGTTATTGGTAATGATTTTCCTTTATTATGTAAAAGAGCATTGGATGCAGGATGTAAACTTCGAGTTGGTAGAGTTTTGCATTATACTGATGTTACTGATAAAAGTACTATAACTGGAGTTGCTTCGCAAGAAGCTACTAATAGTTTCATAGAGGCTAAAAGTATCGGTACTTGGGGAAATAAAGTGAAATTTAAAATTGTTGCTAATAGTTTAGGAAAGTATGTACTTACTGCTTGGATAGACAATAGTGGAGCGGTTACAGAAGAAGAGGAGTTTGAATTAGTTTCTGCTTCTGGAGTTTTGACTGCGGAACAGGCTCAATTAGAGGCTCACAATATAAACACTAAATCTAATCTGTTAAATTGTAAATCTGCAACTTTAACAGGATTTAATATTTCTACTATCGTAGATACCAGTTTCACTCTAACTTTAGGAACTAATACAGGCACTTTAGTAGATGCAGATTATACTGGAGATAGTGGAGCAGAAACTGGAGTACACGTATTTGATAATGCTACAGACTTCACTCGTATTTCAATTCCTGCTAAAGCAATTCCTGCATTGGATATTAAATTAGTAGCGTATGTAAATACAAGACAAGATTGTAGAGTAATTTTGAGAACTCCTACAGGAATTACAGGAGCAACTGCAATAGAATATAGAGAGGGAACTGGGGCTTGGTCTCATACCGCTATTAATTCTTGGTTAGCATCTATGGTTTATGGGGGTCTTTTAATTTCGCACCCAGTAACAGGGTTAGAAACAGAAGTTCCTGCATTATCATCTGTAGCAGGAAACTACAGTAATAAAGATAATACTAATTACGAATGGTTCACAGCAGCAGGCCCTAAAAGAGGTAAGATTTACGGTGCATTAGGTATCGGATATAATCTTGGTAGCGCTGCCAGAATTACAGAAGCTAATAACGTTGATACTCACGGTATCAATCCAGTTATAGACGATGCAGATTATGGTTTAGTTTACTGGGGTAACAGTACTCTACAAAAAGAAGATACTTTATTGAAGCACGAAAACGTAGCAGATTTATTAATCTTCATTTTAAGAGCCGTTAAGCCTTTAGCAAAATCTGAATTATTCGAGCCAAATGATATTGCAACTTGGAAATCAATTTGGAGAAAAGTTAATCCATTGTTGAAAGAAGTTAAAAAGAAAAGAGGTATTTGGGATTACTTGTATCAAGGAGACCAAAACATTGATAAGATAGAACAAGCAGTAGTTAATTCTACAGAGGACATTGACAAAGGTAAATACACTTTTATTCTTTGGATTAAGCCAAAAGTAGGATTAAAATATGTTGGTGTAAAAGTAACGGTTACTAACTCTGGTACAAGTTTCGAGGAGGTATCTGGGCAACCTAATTAATAATTTAAAAAACTAGAAACAATGGCAAGAAAAGTATTTAGGTTTGCTCTCGAAATTGACGGAGTGGATCAACTATTAATTCAAGATGTGAAGAAACCAGTTAAAGAAATTGGTAAAGTTGTTCACGGTGGAGAAAATGGAAAAGAAATAAAGACCGCAGGAGGTCAAACTATATCTGATGGAGAACTTCAAAAAATTAAGCCTGCTGATGTATCTGATACTTGGGCTTGGGATTTAATGGAGAAAGCAGCACAAGGATTGCCTGCTGATTATAAATTTGATGCAGTATTCAAAGAATATGCTCCAGATGGAATTACAACTCTAACCCGTTGGTTATGGGAGGGCGTTTGGGTTTTCAAAACAGACGATAGTAATTACAAAAGAGGTAATCAAAACGAAAACGTAATTGAAACAGTTAGTTTATCTGTAGATGACGTTACTCCGATAAAGTAAAAATCATTAATTCTTTAGAAAGATTAAAAGCGTAACATTAGGTTGTTGCGCTTTTTTCGTTTTGTGCAGACTATAAAAAAGACTACTTTTGTTCTTATTAATTAAAAACAAAAGTGATGACACACACATTTAAGTTACCGAGTGGCGTAGAGTGCGAACTTTCCGAATTAACAGGAAAACAACAACGTATTCTTACCGAACAGAACAAGAAACCTCACAATGAGAAGTTAGCAGAAATGTTAGCATCTATTTTAGTGAGAGTAGGAAGTAAAACTGATATTGATGAGAAATTCATTAAAGAAAAAATGCTTACTTGCGACAGGAATGCTGCGTTAGTAGAAGCTAGACAATTCTCTTTAGATTTTGAAGATGAATTTGTTTTTATGCACACTTACAAAGGAGCAGACGGTCAGAAACATACAGTTGAAATTTCAGAGAAAGTTCCAGAGGGGCGTTTTCCTAGTACTCCAGTTAAAAAACTGAATGCTAAAAAAGAGTATGAGCCTGCAAACTATTCAGAATATGAAGAAATTGAGAAAGATATTCTTATAGAACTTCCTAGAAGCAAGAAAAAGGTACGTTTTACGTTACTTGACGGCTCTGGAGAAAAGATTGGTGTATCTACATCGAAAACTAAAAGAAGTTCTCATACGCCTATTAAAATGCGTAATCCAGTTTATTTTGAGCAAGGTAAAAAAGATGTAATACCAGTTTCTTTGAATTTAGATAATTTAGGAATTAAGGATATTGAATTTTTAAGAAAAAAAATTAAAGAATTTGAGGGTAGAGTTGATACAGAAATTATGTTCGACCACCCAGTAGAAGATAAGCAAGAAATACTAGATGTAATTAGTACGGTGGCTTTTTTCTTCCCCTCCGAAGCGATTTAGACGATGTAATAGATACAGAGGGGTATCTCTATGGAGACATAGATTACGATTGGTGTTTTTTGACTTACGACAATGGGCTTCCAATTACATTAGAAGAGTTCGAGAACTTCTCATATAGAAAACGTAGTAAGTTTTTAAAATGGATGAGGGGACAGAAGAAACTAGAAGAAAAACAACGAGAACAACAAAAGAATAGTTAGTTATGGCATTAGGCACATTTTCTGGAGGAGGTTTAGGTATGGGAGTGGCGTTTACTCTTGTAGATAGATTCAGTTCGGTGTCCGATAAAATAGCCTTAAAATTTAAAAAGTTAGACGGAGTAACTACACAGAGCGTGAACAGTATAGCACGCTCTATGAAGCGCTTAAAATCTGGTTTAATTATGGCGGGAATAGGTGCAGCGGTACTGGCTGCGGTATTTGTCTCCCCTATAAAAAGAATGATAGCCCTGTCAGACAATATGGCGGATGTGCAGAAAACTACTGGACTAGCCACTAAGGAGCTGACCTCATATAGAAAAGAACTACAAAAAATAGATACTAGAACCTCTTTAGATGATTTATTATTAATAGGTAAAATAGGAGGACAAATAGGAGTAGCCAAGAAAGAGCTTCTAGGATTTACCATAGCCATAGATCAAGCAGTAGTTGCCTTGGGAGACGAGTTCTCTGGAGGAGCAGAACAAGTAGCCTCTGAATTAGGTAAAATAAACAGTATTTTTGGAGTAGATAAACAGTACGGGGTCGCGCAGGGTCTTACTAATATAGGTAGTGCTATCAATGCACTAGGAGCAGCAGGACTGGCTACTGCTCCCTTTTTGTCTGATTTTGCCAAAAGGCTCGGTCCTGTGGCTGTGGACGCTGGAATTACTGCATCCCAAGTTCTAGGACTGGGTGCAGCCCTAGAACAATTAGGAGCATCCCCAGAAGCAGCTGCATCTTCTATACAAAGGTTTTTAGGCAAGTTACAAACGAGCATCCCACAAATGGCATCGGCAATAGGAGAAAGTTCTGATAATTTCAAAAAATTAGTAAATGAGGATGGTAACGCTGCTATGCTACTGTTTGCAGAGAGAATGGTAGAAATGCACGGAAGCGGAAGTGATTTAAAAGTAGCCCTAAAAGGACTAGGACTAACAGGAGTAGGATTATCTACTACTTTCGCACAGATAGCTAATAATACTGATTTAGTAAGAAAAAAGCAAATGCTTTCTAATTTAGAATTTAACAAAGGAACATCACTACTAGAAGAGTATAATATTAAAAATAATACTTTAGCTGCCTCTTTAGATAAAATGGGAAAAAAATGGGATAATATAAAAATAAGCATAGGCGAACTGGCGGATGGTCCTTTCAGTTGGCTAATAGCAGGACTGGACTGGCTGCTCTCCCTTATAGGTCAATTTTTAAACACTTGGATAGGTAAATTTGTTTTAAGTTTAGTCCTTTCTTTCTCTTTATTGGCACTCGCCATTGGACTGGCTACCGCTGTAACTTCTGCCTTTACTTTGGCTATGGGATTACTGGGAGCAGTTACTTGGACTGCCCTGTTGCCCTTTGTTTTGATAGGAGCAGCGATAGTAGCAGTTACTTATGCCATTGTTAAGATAGTCGAGGGTGTAAAAAAAGTAAGAGCAGCTTGGGCAGCGTGGGATGGTATTACACCAGTAGGAGGAGTGATGAAATTCTTTATGAAAATTGCAGGAACTATTGAAGCCGTGTCCCAAATCTG
>Ga0208770_1000442_pt1 | contig 26799 bp, 31 predicted proteins | sample AntAceMetag02UK9_FD_184771 | JGI IMG/M metagenome (GOLD analysis project Ga0208770, IMG submission 184771) | Saline lake microbial communities from Ace Lake, Antarctica - Antarctic Ace Lake Metagenome 02UK9 (SPAdes) (version 2) | ecosystem: Environmental > Aquatic > Non-marine Saline and... | reverse complement strand
ACTGCCATGTAAGCTGTACAACACGACTCCCCCTATTAAAATCCTATATAAAGTATTTCTAGAGATGCCTGACGCACCTGCGAGACCACTTTTACTAAGGCCCAAAGGCTTAATAAGGATTGATAAACAGGTTATTAGGCGAGCCTTCAACGAAATGGGGTTCGAATCCATCACAGCACTACTACCTATTTCAAGAAAGCATGACAAGGCTTTGCTATGCCTCCACTTTAAACCCGACGGACAAACTATATTAGAAAATGAATTATTTACACGTTTTAGACTAACCATGAAGGATCTCCCTAGAAAAGCCTAGATTTTGAATATACTTGAGTATAATCTTCTCCCCTGCCAACATCTTCTTCGTATAACAAGGAGAATGTTATGTCTGTACAAGCAATAAGCACTTATCAAATTTGTTTTCAATACTCCCCTCTTTTAGAGAAGAACCAGAGAAACGAACTCTTCCAAAATATGGGTCTGTCATTAAAGATCCCTTGTCTCAGGCCTATACTTTTCAAACATGAGGGGAATAGGAACCTGATGCTACAGCTTCATAATCAGAGCTGGAGCCATGTAAATACGAATGACATGTCAGAACTCCCTATAAAATTGGCAAAAGAGACTTGGAAATGTGAATGCGGGTTCAAAAACTACATTGACATCTGGAAATGTCCTATGTGTGGAAGGGATAGACCTCAGAAATGATGAGAGTAATATTACTTTATATTTTCATTTCCTTTGGAAATCTTCTCTTTAGTTGTAATATTGATGCAAGTCTCAAAAAAACTTTTTTTTTTGAACGTTATTGTATGAAAGCGTTTTTCGATCAAGCTGTAAAGCATGATCAAGCTGCTCATGTTTTATATTTTGACAACAAACCTGCTTGTCGAACTGGATCATTTCTTAGCAAGGAAGATAAAACTTTTAAAGATCGTCTTTCTTTAAAAGGCTGGAATTCTTTCAAAAAAAACGAGCATCTTTTTCCTCATCCTAATTTCATCTTTAGCGAGTATATTCTTGAAGACGGAGATGATTTTAAAATTTTACACATTTATCTCATAAACAAAAGAGTATTGAAGTCCTGTCTTACTAGACATAAAACTCTTTTTCAGGAAATTTTAGGCCCTGGATTTTCATCAGAAGAATTTATATCTCAATTAGAATTTGGCTGTTCTCTCCCTTCTCTATTGTATGAGGATGAGATGCTGCTGGGTATTATATTGGGGTATGGAGAAGAATCGGCCCAGGCTTTTAAAGAAGTGCGCAAAAAATGCACAAATTTTTACGCTCCTCCTCCAACAGAGACCTATCAGCGAATTGATTTAAAACGCCCTGAAAATTGTAAGATTCATCCCGTAGTTTTCATGGGGAACCCCAATTCACCAGAAGTTAGAGAGCTAGTTTCTACGTATGAACAAGAGCTGCAAGAAATATGGCCCATCTACAACAAGTCAAAAAAGCCACTAAAAACAGTTCTTGAAAAATTATGTGAAAGTAGAGATCAGTAGGAACGAGAACTAACTACAAGTGATATTACAGGCCTGTTATTTTCTGACCTCAAGAATTTGTCGTGCTCGGCTTGCCATATGCTGGCAAGTACAAAAGATTAGGAAAATCTAATACTTTGGCTGTTATTAATGCCTTCTTATTAGCTTATGATGGGGGAGAATGGGTCATCAAGCAAAAAAGTATTAGAAGATTCAATTTGAATTGTGAAAATCTTTAACTTTTAAGACTCGGAAGAAGGTCCTTAATTTCACAACCCAATGTTAAGGCTAGCACAGCTAAATTCTCAAGAGAGACATTCGCCTCTCCCCTTTCAATAGAACCTATATAGGTGCGGTGCAGACCTGACTCAAATCCCAAGCTTTCCTGAGAATAACCAAGCTTAAGCCGACGATTACGGACCAGAGCCCCAAAGGCTTTCTTCAGCTTCAACCTTTCACTAGATTTAAATTTTTTAATTGTTGTCATATCCCATGAGCATATGTGGATGCATCAGATATCTCTACAGACTATATATAGCATTTAATTCTACTTTTGATTAATTTGAATCTCTGTAGATTAAACTAAAAATCTTCCTTTGAACTCGTGGTATTTCGCTTTCATTTAGTTTAGTGCAATGTAACTATCTTTCAGGGCAAGCGCTTAAAATCTCTCTATATGAGAAATGAAAAAGTCGAAGGGAAACATTTACTGGAATCTTTCTTGTCGGAAGTGGTTCAAGGCTAAAATTGTCAGGGGAGTCAGGGCTGAAATAATGCCTAAGTCAAATTTTTTTTGTAGTTGTACACAACGCGGAGAAAGGCTCTTTCCCTGAGTGCTTTGAGGGACTATTTGGATATCTAATGATGAAGGGTTGAGCATTGCCTTGATTGGATTGCTTGTGTATTGCATTAATAACTCGAAGAAAGCAGAAAATGCTTTGTTAACAGCTTCTGGTATCGATTGATCAAAAAGGTTACATGGAGGAACAAGATTTTGAGCGCTGCTATAAGAAGAAGAAGTTAAAGCAGTTCCCATAACAACAAAACTAGCTGAACATATATTAGCGGGGGTCATATTCACCATTTAGTTATTTTTCTTAAACATCTAAAACCAATTACTATTTTTTTCATATTAAGCTCCTCAATAATGCGCAGTAAGTTTAGCTTAACTTGTAAAAGCACAGCAACAAAAAACCTCCTATTGGAATCCTGACAAATATATTTAGGTTGTATCGCCACCAATTAAATGAACACAAATTTGCCTTATTTTTTAAATAGCTTTGCTTTCTTTCCATTTGCTTCTTGCCTCACGAGGGCTGAGGTATCCCAACTTTTGTAAAAGCCATTTTTCATTGTACAGTTACAAAGATAGAAAATGCAGCGGCATTAGAACCTGCTCTTGCTGTAGAGGCTGGGGCAATGATTAGTGAAGCTCTTCCAGTAAACAGGAATATTGCTGCAGGAGCAGGTGGAAATGCCCTTCCTATGGGAACCTCTGGTCAAGGAAACCTTACCCTTAAAAAGTTAATAGAAGCAGGAAAGGCGTTAGATCGCCAAGGTTTGACAAAGGCTGGTCGAGGCCATGCTAAGGCATGGTGGAAAGGATAGTTTAGTCTTCCCCAAGCCTACAGGTAATCCTGTTCAAATAAATGCACAGGGGCAGCCAATATTAGAGAGAATTCTAAATCACCCGGAAAACGAAGTAATCTTTAAAGAATATGCAAGGTATGGTAACTGCATTGAAGTATTTTCGCCCGATGGTGGAGTTAGATATAGCACAGATGGAACTTTTATCGGATTTTTAGAACCTAATATAGGGAAAAGATAGTTATGAGCAGTGAAACAAATGGAAATGGATTTTCTATTACAGTTGCAAGTTTGCCTGATAGGGAATATTTAGTTTCTGAAATTTCTTTTAACAATGTTCAATGGCTAGAGATAAATCATGAAGAAGAGGAAATGAAAATTCAATTTTATCCTCATCCAAGTCTACCTTGCTGGGAATTCGACCTAAATGAAGCTTTAGAAGCATTAGCTGAGGCCAGGAAAAGGCTCGTGGCAATGGGGCCCAAAATATAAATATGAGAATTGACTTTTCAAACATGAGAGAAATAGGAACCTGATGCTACAGCTTCATAATCAGAGTTGGAGTCATGTAGATACGAATGACATGTCAGAGTTCCCTATAAAATTTGCAAAAGAGACTTGGAAAATAGACTTTACAGATCATTGTAGACCTGAAAACCACCCTTTACCTCATCAACACACCCACGATGAAAATGAAACGGGTGGAACTAAAAAAAGAAACCCTATTGCTAAAGAGGTACCAGAGTTAAATAATGAATAAAATCTGATTAAAAACAAAATCTGAAAATGGCCTTTTCATTGAACTTCTAATTCGAGAGCTATTTTTTGGAAATATCTTTCTCATTTGAGTTAACTTTTTCAGGTAGTATGTGACTACCTTAAAACTATTCTGTGGAGACTGTTTACAACTTTAGGGTCAAAAACTTTCAACCCAATTCTCTATTGAAAGCAATTTTTCAGCAATGCTAGAAAAAGGTGGCAATATCAGACTGCTCCTATGGCTTTCGACCAGGTCGAAATGCTCATCAGGCTCTTGCAGATCTAGACAAGAGGCTTCTCAAAGAATCCTGCAAATCGGTTGTGGATATTGATTTGAAGAAATACTTCAATACAATCCCCCATAAGCCTCTTGGCAGGATTCTTCAAAAGAAGGTAAAGGACCGCCGTCTTCTTTATCTCATCATCAAGCTATTGAAGACCCCAACCTTAAACAAGGATGGGACACTTCAGCGTAATGAAGTAGGATCTCCACAAGGGTCGATATTATCTCCCCTCTTGGCGAACATCTATCTTCACTATGTGCTTGATGAATGGTTTGTTGAAGTGAATAAAGAATCATTTAGAGGCACTGCCCACATGGTCAGATATGCTGATGATGTTCTTTTCACATTAAACAGCAAAGAAGACGCTCTTAATTTCCATAGGATATTGGTCTGCCGTTTAGACGCTTTTGGGTTAACCCTTAATGAAGCTAAAACGCGGATTATACCCTGTGGATCAAGAGTAGCCCGTTGGTATGCTAATGCTGGAAAGAAAATGCCTACATTTACTTTTCTTGGCTTTATGCATATTTGGGGGCAATCCAAGAACAGAAAGCGTAACGAGATGTTCTGGCGCATGAAGCGCCAGACAGATCCCGTGCGCTTTCGAAAGAAGCTTTCAGAAATCAAAGTCCAGCTGATGAAATATAGTCATAACAAGAATCTTATCCCCTATACGATCTCGGTCGCTCGAGGATATATGAATTACTTTGCTGTGAATGATAATAAGCATCGAATAGGGCTATTTCTCCATACAGTAAAGCGTATTCTCTTTCGGGCCCTCAATAAAAGGAGCCATGAGGGTGAGGAAGCCGTATGCGTGAATAGCGCTCGTACGGTTTTAGAGGGGGCGAGGGGCGAAATCCCCTCGTCTACCGACTGACTTTGCTAGAAAATATACAAAGGAGTGTAAAGTAAACGTATATGGCACCATCAGATCTTGCAAGAGATGCCTCCAGCAAGCAAATAAAGAGCGATTTCATGCTTGTCGTCTACCGACTAACGTATTAGATTGCTTCAAATTTTGAAAAAACTTAGACTAGAGGCGATTTTTTTATTTCAAAAGGAACAATGTGTCAAGTTTATCTCACCTTTCAGGAATTCAACAACCATATGTAAGTGGTTTTCTTCCCTCTTCATCAGGAGTTTTTTCAGTAAAATCAGCCTTAACAGCTTTGGTTTTATCTTCATTACCAACTTTAGTTGAGTCTGGACCAATCTGTTATGCGGCATGCGTTTCTGCTTGTGAACTGGCTTTTACGCAAGCTGCATTAATAGGATCGATAACTACAGCTAACCCCTTGCTCATACCAATTTTAAATATAGCTGGCTGGCTTGGATGCCCTACTGCTTGTGCACCTGTGTTAGCAGCTCCTAGCCCTTAAAAATCATTTTTCTTGTAAGCTTTGGAAGTGAATGTCTGCTTCTTTTAAATCTTGTACCCACTCTATTAAGTTCTTCAAAGACCCTCCCAACCTGTCCAGCCTCCAAACAACCAAGGTGTCCCCTTTTCGAAGCATATCCTGTTTAAGCTTTTTTAGACCCGGAGGGTCTGAAACCGATCCGCTTATTTTGTAGGTAATGATCTTTTCACAATCAGCTTTTTTCAAAGCATCCGTCTGCAGATCTAAATTTTGTTCAATCGTAGACACTCTAGCATATCCAAATCTCATGAGACCTCCAAAAGTCCCATAAGTCTTGATTGCAGTAAAGAGTGGAACTTTGATTTCGGGAATAAGTTACTGAACTTTATATTGCGAGAGAGGAAAATCAATCAAGTTTCAATTATCAAGGAGTCCCGAAAACGACCGTTTTTGGGGACTCCTCTGATCTGAAATCATAAGGAGCAGGATATTTTAAGAAAACTCTTCTGTATAAATAGTTTCAAATGTACATTTGTACTAAATTAATTTGAGAGTGATTTATGGAAAAAAGACTTTAACTTACCACAATGGGTGTATTGAAGCAGAAGCTTCTTCATTTTCGATGCCTAAATGGGAAGGGAATTGAATTAGGATTTAAAGAAAAAAGCCTGCTGTCACCAACTTCTAAACCAATCCCCCAAGCAACGCAAACTTTATTTGCTTATCAAAATGAAGGTATTTCTCCTCAACCAGTTCCACCCTTTTGGACTCCAAATTGGCACGTGGAATTCAACATCCAATTAAAAACAAATGAAGCTTTAGTAGGCAGGTTACCTAGGGATTTGAGGCTCGTTGCTTTAAATTGGCAACCTGAGTCCAATCAAGCTACTATTAAGTTTTACTATATTGGGGAAATTTCAGCTCAACTGGAAAAAAACTATTTAGAAATCTACTTGTGTCTAATTTTCACTCCTGCCACCCTTTTCCCATATAAAAAGGAGAATGTTATGTCTATTCAAGCAATCAGTAATCATCAAGTTTGTTCCCAATACTCCCCTCTCTTAGAAAAAGATAAGGACAACAAATTGTTACAGGATATGGGCCTATCGCTAAGGATTCCCTGTCTCAGACCTATACTTTTCAAACATGAGGGAAATAGGAACCTGACAGTACAGCTTCATAATCAAAGTTGGAGCCATGTAGATACGAACGACATGTCAAAATATCCCACACAATTTGCAAAAGAGACTTGGGAATGTAAATGCGGGTTCAAAAACTACATTGACATCTGGAGATGTCCTATGTGTGGAAGGGATAGACCTTAAAAATGATGAGAATAATATTACTTTATATTTTCATTTCCTTTGGAGGCCTTCTCTTTAGTTGTAATATTGACACAAGTCTCAAAAAACTTCCTTTTTGGGATCGTTATTGTATGAAAGTGTTTTTCGATCAAGCTGTAAAGTATGATCAAGCTGCTCATGTTTTATATTTTGACAATAAACCTGCTTGTCTAACTGGACCATTTCTTAGTAATCAAAATAAAACTTTCAAAGATACTCTTTCCTTTAAAGGGTGGCGCGCTTTTAAAAAAAATGAACACCTCTTTCCACATCCTAATTTCATTTTTACTGAAAATTTGTTTGGATCCAGCGACGACTTTAAAGTTTTACAGATTTATCTCATAAATAAAGAAGTATTGAAATCCTGTCTTACTAAGCATAAGACTCTTTTTCAGGAAATTTTAGGCTCTGAATTTTCATTAGAGGAATTTATATCTCAATTAGAATCTGGCTGTTCTATCCCCTCTCTATTGCATGAGGATGAGATGCTGTTGGGTATTATACTGGGGTATGGAGAAGAATCGGCCCAGGCTTTTAAAGAAGTGCGCAAAAAATGCACAAATTTTTACGCTCCTCCTCCAACAGAGACCTATCAGCGAATTGATTTAAAACGTCCTGAAAATTGTAAGATTCATCCCGTAGTTTTCATGGGGAACCCCAATTCACCAGAAGTTAAAGAGTTGGTTTCTACTTATGAGCAAGAGCTGCAAGAAGTATGGCCCGTCTATAACAATTCAAAAAAGCCGCTAAAAACAGTTCTTGAAAGATTATGTGAGGGTAAAGAAGGCTCTTAAGAATCACATAGACTCTATGAGTATCTTCTTCATATAACAAGGAGAATATGGAAGGGATAAAAAAACTACCCCCCAAGATTAAGAAAAACACATATAGCTAGAGCCATCATAGAGACACATAGAAACCAAATAGATGCTAGCCCCCATTTTAATTTTATAGAGATTTCCTTTAGAAACCTTTTTGGACGCCTCCTGAGAATTGGCCTAGCTGTTAGCCATATCCCATAAAGGGCAAAAGATAAAATTACAGTACCCATGAGTAGTCTCATGGGTAGAGTATGAGAAGATTCTGATAATACCGAGTCATATTCTCTATTAAAACCTACTGGGGCGAAAGGCCCTAAGTGATCTTGCTACCATTTACTAGACATAAAGAACATAGACAGCAAACAATAAAATCAAACGAAGGAAAGTCTATGAATAGCAAGAAAAAATAAGATCGTGATTTTAAAATCAACACAGTAAAACTTTGCCAAGAAAGTTGGTAAGTCAATAGGAGAAATAGCTCAAAATTTGGGGTTATCAAAATCTAATTTATATAGTTGGATTCAGGAATATAAAAAAAATGGAGAATCTAGCTTTCCAAGTTCAGGTATAATAAAGCCTTGCAACGAAGAACTTTATAAGCTCAAAAAACAGCTCGCTGACGTAACAATGGAGCGAGATATCTTAAAAAAGGCAGAGGTCATCTTCTCAAAACCAAAACGTTAAGGTTTGAATTTATGAAGGCTCATTGTCAAAAATTTAAGATCGAGAAGATGGCCAATGTATTAGGGGTTTCGAGGTGTGGCTACTATGAGTTTCTAGGCCGAAAGAGCTCAAAAGAGTTTTTGAAAATACCCGCTTAATTGAAGAAATTAAGCAGGTACATAAAAAAAGCCGTAAAACGTATGGAAGTCCTCGGGTTCGTAAAGAACTCAACAAACAAGGAGTGCCTTGTTCAAGAAAAAGAGTAGCTAAACTGATGAAGCAAGAAGGCATACAAGCTAAAATGAGAAAGAAATGGAAGGTTACAACTCAGCAGAGTAAAAAAGCCCGTGTAATTGCTCTTAACCATCTAGATCAGAAGTTTCTAGTTAAGGAACCTAATCAAGTATGGGTCAGTGACATCACATACATATCAACCCTAGAAGGTTGGTTATATGTAGCCATTGTACTTGATCTTTTTTCCAGGAAAGTTGTGGGCCTTAGCATAGGGTCTCCTCTTGAAACAAATTTGGTTACAAAATCTTTAAATCAGGCTCTATACTCACGTGATCTCAATAAAGGTTTAATGCATCATTCAGATAGAGGATGTCAATACACAAGTCTTGAATTTAGAGAGTTAGCGAAAAAAAACGGTATAAAATTAAGCATGAGTGCAAAAGGTTAATGCTATGATAACGCAGTAGCCGAAACCTTTTTTCATAACTTAAAAACAGAGGAGGTTCATCTTTGTAAGTATAAGATTAGAGAAGAGGCTAAAAACAGTATTTTTGAATACATCGCGGTTTTTTATAACCGCAAGAGGCTTCATTCAACTCTGGGGTATGTCTCACCAGAGGAATTTGAAAAGGCTTGGGAAAATGAAATTCAAATGCAAAAAGTAGTATAATTAAAGTATATGTTCTAACTGTCTAGAAAAAGGTGGCAATATCACATCTTACTTGGCTAATTAAATCAAGAACGCCGGCGTAAATATCCTCAAAAATGAAGGTTTTGTTAACTAGATAGCTAAAATCTTTAGTTTATCAAATTATTATTGACACTTTATTAAATTAAATTAAAAAATAGATTCAGAAAGAATTGCATGAATACCGCTTACAGACTAATATAGACGCCGTAAATTTCTTAATTCTCTGTTTTATACGGCTTTCAAGAGTTACTTTAGTTATAGAACTGAAGGGGTAATTTTACCTTAAAACGCCCATATAAATAATTTCAAATCAAAAGGATAAAATATGACTACATCAGCAACTTCTAATACACCTTCACTTGAGACAACACTCGCTAAAATGTTGCCTAAACAACCATTAGAGCGCCCCTTGTTTTCTCCTGAATCTCCTTCATCTCTCTTCTCAAGAACAACAGTTAAACTTAGTCTTGCTGCTAAAGAATTTTTGATGACATGTAGTTTGTATTTTCCCCCTGCTATAGATGAAACAGGTCAGCAGATATTTACTATTCCTACTGAAGGAGATCCAAAATCACAACTAAATCTACTTTATGGTAACTTTCCAAGGTTAACTCCAGAGGAATCCCTTGAAGTTGTGCAGGATCGGAGAATTTACCCTTTACTTCAGTCGCTACACGATCAAGCTAAAATTATTGACTTGGACCTTGTTGACCAGCTACGTGAAGCCGTAGCAAAAACGCGTCAAAGTCTGGATGAAGAAGTCCCAGGTTTTAAGGATAGAAAAGATCGTGATTTTTCAGAAGTTATTCGACTACTTGGTGAAGGAGCTAATTCTACCTATGGTGATAAGGATCAACCTTCTGTTTTACAACTTACTCAAGAGGCAGGTGATACCCAAGCACTAGAAGTACTTTTAAGTCACGGCGTATATGACGATAGTGAGCAAGGTACAGCTCCAAGAAGTCAACGACCATCTTTTTCCGGTGCTATAGAACGGCTAAGAAGAAGCCCAGCAGCCCCTCAAGAAGAGAAAGTCATTCATACTGCAGAGAGAGAACGAACTTTTTTACAAAGAAATCGAACTTTCATGAACCTCTCTTTAGCTGCTTTAACAGTAACAGCAGGGGTATATGCTCGGGTCTCTGATTGCTTAAATGCTGAAGAACAAGAAAGTTCATTCTGGGATAACTTTCGAGCTCAAGATGCAGATCCAACTACTCTAGGATGTGTCACTCAGGCTTTTGGGTTCGCAGACTAAGAAGCAAAATTAAGGTTAAACTTTCCTAAAAGAAGCTCTTTGATTTTAGATCAAAGGGCTTTTTTTATGCACTTTAGGCTCTAGCTGCCAACCCATTTTTTTCGTATTCGATTTGATTAGTTTTCAGTCTATTTCAGGATTTTTCTTCTAATAAAAACAAAGCAAGTAGCATTCAAGCTTTTCGAAGCGAATGCGCACATTAAACATGTGGCTAAATTTTACATACAGCCGCTCTAGATTTTTTAAACAAAAAATAAAAGTTAATTAATTAAACTTTATTAATAATACACTAAACTACAATTGAAATTAAAAGCTCCTCTCCCTCCTATTGTCTCATTGACCCTAAATGAACCCTTCTCTATAAGCCAAATTAGAGGAGGCTACTGATGCTACAATCATCTCTTAAACTTTTAGATGTCGTGGGTGAATATGTTCTTCTTATTGGGAGGATTTTCAAGGTTTCATTCAAACAACCCCCTGCATGGGCTTTGATTCGCGACCAGATGTACAACATTGGATTTTTGTCTTTTGGAGTTGTTGCGATTACTGGCTTTTCCACAGGTCTTGTGATTGCAGCGCAGTCCATTTTTCAGCTGACTGATAAAGGCCTTGAAGCGGTCACTGGAATTATGGTGACGAAAGGGATGATTACTGAGCTTGGCCCCATTTTAACCGCTTTTATGGTCACTGGAAGAGTAGGCGCCTCAATTTGTGCTGAACTCGGAAGCATGAAGGTCACCGAACAGATTGACGCTTTAAAGTCCATGTCCGTGAATCCCCTAAGATATCTTATAGCCCCTCGCTTTATTGCTTTTGTACTCATGTTTCCAATTTTGACTATTTTCAATGTTTTAATGGGGATTTTCGGAGCCTATCTTTTAGCTGTTTATTTCTTTGGAATGAGCCCAGCTACCTTTTTAGCTCCCCTTCCTGACAGTATCACCATGTTTGACCTTTTAGTGGGCCTTATAAAAGCTTTTTGCTTCGCAGTGATTATTGTGACGATTTCCTGTTATAAGGGCATGAGAACAGATGGAGGGGCCGCTGGCGTGGGTTCTGCTACAACAAACAGCGTGGTTTTAAATTACTCGATTATTCTGATTGCTAATTTCATTCTAACTCTAGCACTCAATCTTTTTCATCTCGCAATTTGGGGAATACCTGCATGATTAAGGCAAAGAAGCTTTGTAAATCATTTGATGGCCTTAGGGTTTTAGATGAATTCGACTTAGAAATTAATGCTGGAGAAACTTTAGTTATTCTGGGAGCCTCTGGGGTCGGAAAAAGTGTGTTTTTAAAACATGTTATTGGACTTTTAAAACCTGACTCAGGAACTTTAGAAATTGACGGTGTGATGATTACGGAACTTAGAGGTCCTGATCTTTATGAAGCCATACGAAATACAGGGATGCTCTTTCAAGGGGGTGCCCTTTTTGACTCTCTAAATATTTTTGATAACGTCGCCTTTTATTTGGACCAGCATGAAAACCTATCCTTTGAAGAAGTCGAAGACCGAGTCCTCAACGCTCTAAAAACGGTAGGACTTGAGGGAACGCAAGACAAAATGCCTTCCGAGCTTTCAGGAGGGATGCGTAAACGAGCCGCTTTAGCAAGACTCATTGTCTATAGGCCTCAAATACTTCTTTATGATGAGCCGACTACTGGATTAGATCCTATCCATGCTATGCAAATTAATGAACTTATTATCCAGACCCAAAAAGAACTTAACGCGACTTCTGTTGTTGTGACTCATGATATGACTTCTACCTTAAAAATCGCGGATCGAATTGCCCTTCTGCATGAAGGGAAAATTATTTTCACAGGGGACAAGAAGAGTTTCATTCAATCTAAAGATGAAATGATCCGCGCTTTTATATCTAACGCTATTCCAGAAGGAGTTTGCTCAAATGGCTTTTAATAACAGATTCTCCGGAGGGATACGTACCATGATTATCGGCGCTTTTACAGTTGCTGGTATTCTTATTTTAGTCGGTGCTATTTTCTTTTTCAAACCGTCTGTTGGAGATAATAAAAACAAGTTAACGGTTAATTTTGCGAATATAGAAGGGATTGAGGTTGGTACACGCGTCTCGTATGCAGGGCGCCCTGTAGGAGAAGTCTCTTCAATTTCTTATATCAAACGGGAATCTAACCAAAATCTAGATACTTTTGGAAACCCTTTTTCTTACGAAGTCGTTTTAAAAATGGATTCTTCCATCCATGTTTATAGCTCAGATTTAATTGAAATTAGAACACTTGGTTTACTTGGGGAAAAATCAATTGCCATCATTCCACAAGATTTAAAGCCAGGAGAAGAATCTAAATCTGTGATTGGTGGAGTGATCTATGCAAACTCTGAAGATCCCCTCACCTCTACTTTGAAAACAGTGCAGGTAGCCTCTGAAGAAATTTCACGAACTATGTCTAATCTTTCTGATATTTTAGAAGAAAATCATGAATCAATTAATGCCTCAATAGAAGGTTTAAATACGACTATACAAGGCGTTGCAAATATCGTTGAAGACGCTCAAAATCTCGATATCATTGGGAACCTTAATGATGTCTTTCTGAGTATTGGCCGAGTTTCAGATAATGCTAGTGACTTAATTGATCAAGTACGTGACACAAATCTTTTACAAAAAGCAAGCGCTACCTTTGACAATCTCTTTATGATTACTGAAAACATTGCCAATGGAAAAGGAACCTTGGGTAAACTTGTTAACGACCCTTCTCTTTATTTAAAAGCTATTTCTGTCTTAGATCGTGTCAACCAGCTCACCTATGACCTTAATCACTTTGGCCTTCTCTTTCACCGCAGTAGAGGGTGGAAAGAACAACAAGCAAAAAGGCTTGAGCAAATGGAGAAACTTAAATCTCCTGATGCCTTTACAGAAGCTTTTGAAAGTGAAATGACTCAAATTAATGAAGCTTTAGAACGAGTCACAAAAATGGTTGATCAAGCAGAGATGGGACAAGAAGAGGTTCTTGACAGCAAAGAATTTAAACGGTATTTTTTTGATTTATTACAACAAGTGAACCATTTACAGAATTTGATTGAACTCTACAATCAAAAGGTAACGGGTCCTTAATTAAATGAAGTTGAAATGAAAAATTCTCCATACGGTCAGATCACAAAAGGTTCCTTTTTAGTAGCCAGCCCTGAAATTGAAGAGGGTATTTTTTTTAGAAGTGTCCTCGTTGTTTGTGAACACTCTCTATCAGGCTCTTTCGGCCTTATCTTAAACAAGAATATTGAGTTTGAAGATGGAGAACATCTCATAGAAGTAGACGACCTCTCAAACCCCAATGTAGAGCTTCTAGCGGGAGGCCCTCTTCAAATGAATCAAATGATGGTGATCCATTCAGAGGAGTCTGACAACTCTGTACGCCTTTTAGACGGCGTCTATTTAGGCGGAGACCTTGAATTCTTACAAAACACTCTACTAGATGAAGAAGGGCCAGCAGTTAGGCTCATTTTTGGCTATTCAAGCTGGTCATCAGGACTGCTTGAGAAAGAGTTTCTAAATGGCCAATGGTTCGTGTGTCCGGGAGCCTCTAAGCATATCTTTGAGACACCCCCTGAAAGGCTCTGGCAAGAAATCCTAAAAGAGATGGGGGGCAAGTATGCCTCTCTATCTATGATCCCTGAAGATTTAAGCCTTAACTAACTCACATTATGTGACTTAAGACGGTCTCTAATCAGGGCTACGTAAATATCTAATCACCAGTTACTTAAAAAACAGCGATCTAGTTCCTTTTATTAAAAAACATCTAATTGATAACTAATAGTATAAATTCAATATATTACTTGACAAAAAAATGACATTTAGTCTACAATAGAAATGAAATTTAGTTAAAACAATAACAGGTAATAGGAATTATTCATGAATAGTATGTGGAGCAAAAAATCACCAGAATCAGCCATTACAGTTGAGCTTTACCATAAGAGCTATCGCCCTGATGAGAGTAATCCTAAGAGTATGATGCAAAACTTTGCTGATGGCTCGAAATGCGCTTTGAGTCCTTCTGTTATTAAAGAGATCGACTCTCAAAGAACGATAATTCAAAAATGCGCTCCAACTATAGCTGAGACTATTTTAAATGCTCCTGAGAACCAACGAAACTCTCCCAAAAAAATAGCTGACATAGTTTTAAAGCATTTAGCAGACAATTACAAATTTGCATCTAATGACCTGCCACCATTAGAGATTACAGTGGGTAATAAAACGTCTAAATTTGAATTTGGTTTTCGAGATTATATTTTCCGTCCTACCACTTATGGATATCACGAAATAAAATGGTACCACGACAGTAGCCTACCTCAATATAGTCACACTACAAAAATAGAAATGTAAACACCAGAAGTTGGTAAATAGGGAGAATTCTTTCCAAATAAAAGCCCCAATCTTTGAGGATTGAGGCTTTTCTTAAATCATTATCTTCAAAAGATCGATTATCTCTTGGAGAACTGGAAGCTCTTTCTAGCTCCAGCAAGACCGTATTTCTTACGTTCTTTCTTACGTGGATCTCTTCTTAAGAAACCAACAGATTTGAGTTCTATTCTTTTCTGTTCATCATCTTTCACAAGAGCTCTAGAAATTCCGAGTCGAGTTGCAGAAGCTTGAGCTTCAAGTCCCCCACCCTTTACACGAATAACGAGATCATATCGACTTTCCAATCCAAACATTTTTAAGGGAGATTGAAGTGTACGCATTTGCATGTCCACAGGAAAATAAACAGCAGCATCTCTACCATTTACTTTAACTTTACCCGTTCCTGGGCGAAGCCTAACTGATGCAACAGCACATTTCCTTCTTCCGATTCCAATTAATTCTTTCATCCATTCTCCTTTAGATATCTACAGCTATAGGTTGTTGGGCCTGCATAGTATGCTTGGTCCCTTTAAATATACGTAATTTTTTAGTCAGTGCTTTTCCTAGTTTCGTTTTAGGAAGCATTCCCTTAATAGCATGCTCTAGAATGTATTCAGGTTTGCGCTCTAGCATACGACGATAAGGAATTTCTCTAAGACCACCAATAAAGCCTGTATAGTGTCTATAAAGCTTTTGAGCTTCTTTAGCACCTGAAACATGTACTTTTTCAGCGTTTACAATAACCACTCCATCCCCGGTGTTTACATGAGGAGTAAAAGTTGGCTTATGCTTTCCTCTTAAGATGTTGGCTACTTCTGTCGCAAGTCGTCCAAGTGTTTTCCCTTCAGCATCAAGTAGAAACCAAGTTAGTTTCTGTTCTTCAGCTTTTGCCATATACGTCGTTTTCTGAGATTTCATAGTTCCCTACTTCGAAAAAAAATTAAGCGCATAGTTTAACGCTTAGAGGGATTTTTGCCAAGATTAAATTAATAAATGAGGGAATAAGACAGTAAGTAAAATTTTTACTTACTGTCTTTGATTATTAGTCCCCGCCGCCTAAGGCAAGATTGTCATTTCCGATTCGGACTTCAGGAGGAGGTGGAGGAGTTGCTGGCGTCGCTTTTTGAAGATTTTCTTCTTTCTTCATTTTCTCTCTTTTCTTATCGATATCCCAAGTGCCTGCCATAATTAATTTGACGTCTTCCATATCAAGACTCTCAAATTCTATGAGCATATCGGTCATTAAAAGGAGTTCTTTTTCATTTTCTTTAACAAGTTTGGTTGCTTTTGCATAGCCTGAGTCAATTAATTTTTTGACTTCTCTATCTATAACCTGTGCTGTTTCTTCAGAGTATTTCTTAGTTGAAGAGGCTGGAAATCCTGTATAACCTTGATCTTGATGCTCATCTAAAGCTACATTTCCAAGGGCTTCACACATTCCCCATTCACAGATCATATGTCTCGCAATTCCTGTTGCTCTTTCAATATCATTTTGAGCACCAGAGGAGATATCTTTTACAAAAATTTCTTCAGCAACACGGCCTCCTAAAAGAACAGCGAGTTGATCATGAAGTTCTTTTTTCCACCAACTTACTCTATTCTTCTCAGGTAAAAAATGAGTTGCTCCCAGAGAAAATCCTCTTGGGATAATAGTTACCTTTTCTACAGGATCAGAATGTTCAACTCTCATCGCTACAACAGCATGACCAGCTTCATGAATAGCGGTTGTTTTCTTTTCACCCTCAGAAATTTCAAAACTTCGTCTTTCTTTACCAAAACGAACTTTATCACTTGCTTCCATAGTGTCTTGCATGGTGATTGCACTACGAGCTTTTCTGGACGCAATGAGAGCAGCTTCATTAAGAAGGTTCATAAGGTCAGCACCTGAAGATCCTGCAGTTCCACGGGCAACAGCCATGAGATCAACAGATGGATCGAGTTTAACCCGTCTTGCGTGCACCTTTAAAATTTCAAAGCGTCCTTTTAAATCAGGTAAGTCGATGATAACACGTCGATCAAATCGACCAGGTCTTAAGAGCGCTTTGTCTAGAACATCGGGTCTATTTGTTGCGGCAATGAGGATGACACCTTCATTAGAATTAAAACCATCCATTTCAACAAGAAGTTGGTTAAGAGTTTGCTCTCTTTCATCATGCCCTCCTCCTACTCCACCGCCTCTGTGGCGACCCACAGCATCAATTTCGTCTATGAAGATGATACAAGGAGATTGTTTCTTGGCTTGCTCAAAAAGGTCTCGAATACGGCTCGCACCGACTCCGACAAACATCTCGACAAAGTCAGATCCAGAGATGGCGAAGAAAGGACGATCAGCCTCCCCAGCTATCGCTTTTGCGATCAATGTCTTTCCAGTTCCAGGAGGACCTACACAAAGAACCCCTTTAGGAATTCTTCCGCCTAGAGCTGTAAATTTTGTAGGGCACTTCAAGAAATCTACAATTTCTTCAAGTTCTTCTAAAGCTTCATCTATTCCCGCTACATCAGCAAAAGTCACTTTATGCTGCGCTTTATTAATCATTTTAGCAGGCGACTTTCCAAAGCTCATCGCATTGTTTCCCATCCCTTTCATTTGACGAGAGAAGATGAACCAAAGCAGTAAGACCACTAGGATAACGGGTAAGAAGCTAAAGAGGTAGCTGAAGTAGTTAGTAGATGGCTCCTCGCTTTTGAAAGTTCTTTCTAAAACGGCATTACGCGGTTGGTCAGGCGCCTTAAAGGCATAGCCTTTATTTTGAGAAAAGCCAGCCCATTCTTGCTTTGCATTTGCGAACCAGTGGTTATAGGCCTCAGGATCTTGCTTTTCTAAAGCGCGAGTTGAAAGCTCTTTATTATTAAAGAACCAAATCACATTGGCAACAGATTGGCGTGATTTATCAAGCTCCACTTGATTCTCACCTAGTTCAGAACTAACAATATTATATTGGTCTAACTCATCTCTATAAGCTCTAACACTTCTTAGTTGATTAAGCCTTGCATGTCGATCCACCTGATTAAGCTGTGTGACGATTCCATCCAGTTGAGTCAATGCTGACTTGTAAGTTGAGCGTTGGTCTTCCAAAGGCTTAGATTGAACAGCTTGAACGTCTTCATTAAGAGTCTTAAGTTGTTGTTTTACTGATTCAGTACCGATTCCTAAAACAGGCGATCTGAAGTTTTGAATCAACGAGGCAAGTTCTACATTAAAGGCAGAAGCTTGATCTAAAGAAGTTAAATCAGACTCTTTTTTAGAAAGGTCTTTTAAGCTCACAACATCTCGATCTGAAAGAGAGCGAACCACAATTCGATTGTCGCGATCAGGAGTATCGTATGCGCCTCCTAAAACAACAAAGCCCGCAGCAGGAATCTTTTGGCCGGATAGGTGTAAAAACCAATCAGCTGAATCCTTAACTCTTTTAGTTTGAATTTCCATCTCATTATTGATACGAGCGAGTTCCCCATTATACTGATGGTTCTGATTAAGGAGCTCTAAGAATTGGTAGCGTTTTTTACCTTCTGGGGTATCTGTTGATCGAAATTTCCCACTAAAGGTAACTAAATTATCATTTAGCGCTGTTTTACGGCTCTCTTCTGGGTGAATTAAATTTAAATTTACCAAGTGTTCAAGCTGATGACTAAAGGAAACTTTAGCCGACTTTTGACTCGTAAAATTCTGAATTACAAAAACAATGAAGACAGCGGCCAGTAAAAACAGGAAAAAGCTGCCAGGAAATGATTTTTTAGGAGGAGTATCTTTTTTATTATTATCAGCCATAATTCCATATTTTGTTTGTGGGTGGTCTCAATATCAAGCTATCTCGCACTTTTGACATATTAGTCAAGAAGAGTCTTTTTTTTTGACTATTTCAGAAATTTCTGAGGTGTCAATAAAACTTATTTTTTTGAGAATCTGAAGTTTATGAAAACTATAAATATTTTTCACTGCCTATTTCAGTACCTCAAAAAAATAAGTCTACTTCAATCTTTTTTGTAAGCTAAGCTTACATTTAGATAACTTTCTTTTAACACAAAAGGAGTTTTTCCAGTTAAAATTTCGGCAAAAACCTTCTTATCCAACTGAATAATAGGAATTAATGTTGAAAAAAAACTTGGTATTTTATGATGTGAGAGCCAGGATTTAAGTGGCTTATCGAAATAAAACCGGTCAGAAGCTAGATTTGAGGCGCTCAATTGATAATCACCTTGAGGAATTTGTAAAAAAAAGGTCCCGTTATTTTTAAAAAATCGTTTCCAGCCTAATTCGGAAGCTTTTAGGTGTGAGCCTTCTTCAACATGTACTTCCCAAGAGCCAAATGTATGAGTTCCAGGTTTCAGTGAAAGATGATTTTGAGGAAGCTCCTGTTCTAAATTTGAAAAGATAAAAAACTTACGCCTATCAACATAGAGTTCAAGTCCTCTTACTTTAAGTCTTTTGTTTGCCAACCCCTCTTGAAGGGCTCCACTAATAAATAAAAGCTGATCTGAGCTTAAAGATTCTCCTCTATGAGCGATAAACTTCCTTAATAGGTATTGGATTTCAAAAGGATGAAAAGAATTCTTTGAAAAATCATAATAGCTTCCTAGCTCATTTTGATAGTTTACAACTCTCGAAGCTGTTTGGAGCTCTAAGTAATCTTCCAAAAGAGCTGCTGATTTGGAGTGTCGAACTAAATTTGAGCGAATATTTTTCCCAAAGTTCTCTTCTATCAAAGGGAGCAGCGTTTTTCGAGTTCGCGCTCTTAAAAAAGATTCATCAAGATTTGTACTATCTTCAATATAAGTTTTTTCTTGGTTTTGGAGCCAGGAGAGGACCTCTTCTTTGGAACACTCTAAAAGGGGGCGCCAAAGAGTCATTTGATCCAATCGAGTCACAGGCTTAATAGAAGAGAGTTTATCAAGGTGAGCTCCTTCAAAAAAGCGTTTCAAAACGGTTTCTTCAAGGTCCCCTCTTTGATGGCCAAGTATTAGCGCTTGATACCCTTTTCTTTGATAGAGCTCTGAAAAGAACTTATGTCTTTTAGATCTAAAAAAGTCCTCCAGATTCCCCTCAACTTCTCCAGAAAGCTCTTTTAAGTGAAAAACAAGGCCCAATTTCGCTGCTAGAGCCTTGAGCTCTTCAGCTTCAATTGAGCTCTCCTCTCTCTGTTTATGGTCAATATGAGCAAGTTCCAGCTCAAAAGGGATCGTCTTTTGGACTTCTAAAAGAAGATAAAGAAGTGCTGTAGAATCAGGCCCACCTGAAAAAGCAAGCAAAAGAGAAGTGTCTTTCTTGACCCTTTCCTTTAAAAAATTAAAAACTTCAAAATATAAAGACATCGCTTAAGAATAACTAAATAGCGGCTATTATAGAGAAACGGCCTAAGTAAGACAAGTGCTGATAGAAGGTAACCTTCTAAAAAGTCTCTATCAGAAGAAGCTATGCCCAATAGGCGCTCCTTCAAAAATACGATTTAAACTTCTACATACAAGCACTTTACATCTACTAGTAAATTAATAACTTTACATTATAAAATAAATATGTTATTATAATTTAATAGCAGCACTTTTAATATATAATATTGGTTAAAGATGATAGCAGGTCCAATAACTCCTATAATACTCATTTCAAAAACACTACCTCCTCCAAAAAAAAGAAACACAGTTCTTGGACCTCTACAGAAAAGGGCCGCTATAAAATGGGAGCTCGGCTCAACCCCTCAATCAAAATACTTTAGAAAATTAGATAAAATAGACGAAAATAAAACTTCAAAATGGGTTAGAAAAGCCTCTCTCCCACAAAGCAAAAAAAACTCATCCCTACATTCAAAAAGCGTAAAGCAGATCCTTACTACAAAAGAGAAAAAGCTATTTCAAAGGTTTTCGAAGAGCTATCCCCACTTTTCTATGAAAAGAGTAACAATAATAGCAAATGAACTTAAATTAAGCTCTACCGAGATTATTAAAGAAGCCACAAGAAAAGATCGCCTCAAATTGCATGAAAAATCTCCTAAGAAGATTAAAGCAAAGCAGCCTCTTCAAACTTCAAACGAACTACCCACCCCTTTATTGATTACTCTGCTAGTAATGGGACTCCTTCTATATATAAGAATTTCAACTTGTCTAACAGAACCTCAATACAGCAATATTTCCAGCTACTTTTATAACACTCCTCAAACTTTTGCGCAGTGCCTTCTTCAAAGTTAAGAAATTGATTAGAAGTTGCAGGATTTCTTCTTCGCACCTCATCAGATTTCACTCTAATTAAATTGATTTAATAGAAACTAAAGTTTTAAGCTCTCTCCCAAATAATAAAGCAAGCAACTGTCTTAGGACAAATTGGAGACCTAATAACATGTCATTTACCTCAGTACAAGCAAGCAGCTTACCAGTCTGCAAAGACTGCTCAAGAACCTGTTCCAGCCCAACTAGTCGTGCTACTGGCAGAACTTCTCCCTACCACGCAGCTGCAAGTAGAAATTGCCCAACATGCATAATAATCCTCAAACCAAGGCGGCGTAGATGCAACTCCAATACATTAGATGACGACGACCGCTCTGCTCTACATATAGCCGCACAGAACTCTACTACAGCAGCATTAGCAGCCCTTCTTGCTGATAAAAAAACTGCGAGGAATCCGAGAGACTACCTTGGCCTCACTCCTCTGCACCACGCTGTAATAGCAGGTAGTACGAATGCTGTTGTACTTCTCTATCAAGATCTAGCAACTGAGTCTGAACCAACAAGCAAGAGCGGTAAAACCCCACTACATTTTGCAGCTGCAGCAGGTCACATCGAAATAACAAGGCATTTACTGAGCAATCGCTCCCCCAGTATTCACCCAGCAGATAATAGTTATAAAACACCACTAGATAACGCAAGGAAAAACGGGCATAACCAGATAGTAGAGCTCTTCGAAAGAATGACCAGCCAATTCTAAATATTTTAGGCTTATTTTGCCTATTTATTAATCAATCAGCTGATCCGACACTAACTGACAATAAGGGTAAGACTCCTCTTGATTTGGCTCGTTACAAAAAATGTCATCAGATAGTCAAACTCCTTAAATAAAAAGAAGCTTTGCAAGTTTTTTCTTTGTCTATTTTTTAAATTAGGTATAATTGAGGTAAAAGAAGTGTGCTATGCCGATTCTTTGGCGCTATTTACTCAAACAGTTTTTTAAAGTCTTTGTTTTAACAACAGTCTCTTTTATCTCTATTTTATTCATCACACGTCTAAAAGAGATAGCTCGAGTACTCGCTGTAACTCCTGAGTATAAGTATGTTTTTTTGTTTATGCTCAACATCATTCCTTTCATACTGCCCATTGCAATTCCAATTGCGTGCTTACTCTCCGTTGTCCTTCTCTACCAAAAGCTCTCATTGTCCCATGAATTTACAGCCATGCGATGCAGTGGATTTAGCTTATTTACTTTAACCTTCCCTGTTCTTGCAGCTTCAGCGATTCTCGCATTAGCTAATTTTTTTATTGTCTCTGAACTGACAACGCATAGCCAACTTTTCTCACAAAATTTAATGAATGAATTAATCACCACAAACCCTTTCTATATTTTAGAGCATAAAAACAGACTTAAGTTGAGAGACTCCTATGTCGATATGATTATAGAAGAGAGGGGGCGCTCAGCAAGCAATCTCTTCTTCATTTCACCAGACAAGTCTGATCGTCATTTAAATCTTATTTCGATCAAAAAGTTAGAAATGGATGGAGACCGACTTTTCGCTCCCTCTGTCAATATTATTACAAGCATCCCGAATCGAGATTCTTCTGACTACGACCACCTAGTCATTGAAAATGAAAAAGACCTTAAAACTTCCTCTACAGATTTAGCAAAGCTCATTAAGAACTCTCATTTTCATCTCAAGACGCAGCATTGCTCAATGCCCTTTTTGTTAATTTCAATTCAAAAGATGAAAGAAAAACTCAAAGCGGCCATCGCCGAGCACAATGCAAGTGAAGTCCTCAGTTTAAAAATGAAACTCTCTAAAGAGTATTCAGAAATTGTAAAACGTATTTCAATAGGGCTTTCAACCTTTACATTTACTCTGCTCGGCATTAGCTATGCGATTGAAATTGGCCGTAACCGTAAAAAAAGAAACTTCCTTATTCTAGGCTCACTTACCATTGCAAGCTTAGTCTGTTTATTTACCGGGAAAATTTTCGAACGCCACTTTTTAGTCGCAAGTCTCATTTATTTAGTCCCTCACCTAACAATTATCGGCGCCTCTTTTTGGGAGCTTTCAAAAGTATCCAGGGGGATTGAGTAATGCGCATTTGGCCTCGCTATTTAACTCGAGAATTTTTGAAGGTATTTTTTCTCTTTATTTTTTCAATTTACTTTCTCTACGTCCTTATCGATTATTCAAGTCGACTTGAACACTTCAGCTCCATTTCTCTATCAAGCACTACACTCCACTACCTCTTTATTTTTTCTCAAAAAGCAGAAGTTCTTATCCCTTTCGCTTTTATGGTCTCTTTGATCAAAGTCCTCTTTTCTATCAATCAACATAACGAACTCACCTCCATGTTGATGTCGGGATTTTCATATAAAAGACTTCTCTCCCCTCTTCTTTGGATCGCGCTCTCTCTGACGACTCTTCTGTATATCAATTTTCAATTTTTTGAGCCTATTGCTCAAAAAAGAATCGAGATGATTAAACAGGAAAAGAAATCTAAAAAAGAGCATCGCATCAAATCCTTTGTTTTAGACGACAACTCTAAGCTAGTTTTTCGAAGATTTGACTTAGCTCGCAACTCACTAGAAGAAGTTTACTGGTTGAAATCTCCAGATCAGATTTTCTATATGAAAGAGCTCTACCCTTTTAGCTCGCCACCTATTGGTCACTATGTTTCAGAGTTTACACGCGATTCTAATGATGATTTAGAACTCTCATCACGATTAGACATGAGACCTTTTAAAGAGATGTCGCTTGAATTTGATCCTATTATTCAGTCTGTTTTTTCAGTACGCACTTATTCAGTAACTGCTATTTTGCGTGCGCTACATGATCCAAAAGCACTTCTAAATATTAATGATTATGAACTTCTAACTCTTTTGAATTATAAGTTACTTCTTCCCCTGCTACCCATTTTTCTCTATTTTGTATTTGTACCTATCTGCACACGATTCTCACGCAATATACCCGTTTTTTTCGTCTATATGCTCTCTATAGGAGGACTACTCTCGTTTTTCACTCTCATGGACGCTTGCTTCTTTTTGGGAGAGACAAAAGTCGCCCCTCCTCAAATTATCATATGGGCACCCGCTCTCTTGTACTTCCTCTATCCTATAAAACGTTTTTTAACTTACTAGCTCTTGCAAGCATGTGAGCCATCGCAATAGGGCATTTTTTTAGAGAGGCCGCACCCGCAGATGGATACATTTCTATCTTCTTCAAAAGTTACTCGATAAGGCTCTATTCCAGTATCACAATGCGACCCATCACAAAAAGGAGGTTTTTTTGTTTTCCCACATTTGCAAAAGGATTTCTTCTCTCCTTTTTTCACACTGAATCTATAAGGTTGATCTTGCCAATGCATTTGAATAGCTCCTTGTTTGAAAATAGGAGAATTTTATGTCATTAATGACATAAAAAACAGAAAAAATATAACATGAATGATATATAAATCACGCAAGCAGCTTATAATCAATATAATGAAAATAGAGTTCTTTTTCCGGCTTTTTGAATAAAAAACTTAGAGCTGTATTCAAAAAATTTCAATTTCCATTTTATAGAAGGATCTTGTAAAACAAAAAACAGCTCTTACCAATAGATTTTGTTATGGCATCAGCAAAAAGTTCCACACTCAACACTTTTTTACTTGGATTTTCACTGCTTCTGATCCCTTTTGATTTTATCGCTTATAATATTTTCATCTATCCATTAGAGCTCTCTTTAAACATTCCTTTTTTTAAACTCCCTTGGGTCCTTAATGGGCTTCTTATTTCCTTTCTTTTTTTTTCAGGTCTGTTTTTTCAAGCAACTTCTTATAAAAGAGCTAAACCTCTTCTTATTTGGGGCCTTTTAATTTATGCCTTATCTGCACTTTTTGTTTTAGGGCGCATTCACTTCACTCTACTTATTTTTGCACGACTCTTTCAAGGCCTTAGCTTTGCAATGATTTTACCAGCTTCTCTTACACTTTTAAAGGTCTCTAAACCTTCAAAGTCGTATTACACCTGGGGCGCTATCCTTGTCTTCGGTCTTTTTGTAAGCCCCTGGATAACTTCATGGATTCTTAAAAACTTTCCCATTCATTGGCTTTTTTACTTTTTAGGATTTTATGCACTTGCACTCGCTCTCTTAGATGGGATTTTTCTTGAGTTTGTGAAGAGTGCTGGGCGAAAATTAGACCCAAAAGGATTTCTCTTAATTGGCTCTTCAATGGCGATTTTAATTTTAAGTCTTTCTATCGGTCTTTATTGGGGGTGGGGGCTATCAAGTCTCTTTTTTTTCTTCTCCTTCCTCCTTTTTAATTTAGCTTTTTTTGTTGAAAAAAGTGAATCTAACCCCCTTTTTGAAATGGAGCTTTTCAAAAGCCGCTCTTTTTTAACCTGTTTCATTCCCTTGCTTTTCCTCCAATTCATTCTATGGCCCCTTCTCTTCTTCGTCCCTATTTACCTTCAGTACCTACTTGGAGTTCCCCTCTTCAGCATGGGACTCTGGCTCTTAACTTTTACTGGAGCTGTAGTTGTTGGATTTATAGTGTCATCCTACACCTACCGAAAAGGGTGGATACGATTTAGTATTGGCATTTCTCTTTCACTTTTAACCCTAAGCCTCTTTCTGCTCAGTTTTGTGACTGAAACGGGCCACCGAAGCTATCTCCTTTCGATTTTAGCATTGTTAGGCTTAGGCTGGGGCTTTCTCTTTCTAAATATCTATTCAGGAGGAGTTGGATTCTTTCCTAAAAAAAATCTCATTCGCGGATTTGCTTTTTATGAGATCTTTCCCTTCTTATTTGGATCTTTAGGGCTTTGCATCGGATTCAACGTTTTTGTGAAAAAATTTACTTCATTCTTTTATAATGCTTTAAGTGATGCAGACATCCTATTTTCTCAAAGCATAAATACCCATTTTTTTGAGATATTAAATCGACCTGATCTTTATTCGGATGCAATTAGAGGGGCTTTCACTCAAGCTTTCTTAGAAGGGTTTCATTCCCTTACAACGCTTCTGTCTTGGATAGGTTTTACGTGCTTAATTTTCAGTCTCATCTATATCCCTTCTAAAACACGAGAAGTGCTTTCTGAAGGATCAAATGACTAAGAGTCTCATGATTTCTTTTTTTCTTTAAGAGCAGCTTCTTTTAATTTAGATTGACGAATACGTTCTTTCCGTCTGATATCAGCTTCTTGAAATCTTCTTTTTTCTTCTGCAGTCTCAGGAATAATAGACGGAACTGGAACGGGTCTATTTAAATCATTAAGCGCTACGAAAGTAAAAAAGGCTGAAAGCACCTTTCTCGGAGGTTTATCTGCGCCCTCAGATGCGACCACTTTAATGCCTATTTCCATTGAAGTTTTCCAAGTTCTATTAATGGCGACATAGAACATGAGGATCTCCCCTCTTTTAGCCGTAGCTAAAAAACGCATCGAATCGACAATTAAAGTGGCACACGTACGCTCAGTATGTAGTTTTGCGCAAGCAGCTCCAAGCATATCAGCTATTTCCATAATCCGCCCCCCAAAGACCGTATCGTTAGGATTTAAGTCATTTGGGTAGATTTCATAAACATGCCCGTTAATACTCGATGCACTTGTTGGTTTTCCTTTAAGATCTGTCATATTCACCTCTTTAGCTTCTAATAAGATAGAATATTTAATTAAATCAACTGTTAAAATGAAGCACCCCGCAGCAAGCTACGGGGTATCTAGGGGCTAGATAAATCTTAGTTGATCGGGATAATCTTCTCTTTTTTGTTTGTGCAACTTTTTGTACTCATCTTG
>Ga0208770_1000434_pt1 | contig 27282 bp, 38 predicted proteins | sample AntAceMetag02UK9_FD_184771 | JGI IMG/M metagenome (GOLD analysis project Ga0208770, IMG submission 184771) | Saline lake microbial communities from Ace Lake, Antarctica - Antarctic Ace Lake Metagenome 02UK9 (SPAdes) (version 2) | ecosystem: Environmental > Aquatic > Non-marine Saline and... | reverse complement strand
ATTGTATCCCGGAACGGGGTGTGTGTGATACACGATATACTGTGTCAAATCCTCAGCTGTTGGTTGTACGGTGGCAAGTTGTCGGTTCGTACGTTCTGTGGGTTTATTGAATCGGACATAATTTCGCGTATTTTCTATGGTGAATGGTATTGTACCCGCGTACTCAACCTTCTGTTCCCATGTTTTTTTGTACACGTCTTGAAGTTCATTGAGAACTTTACGACTCAATCGAACGGACATGTACCTATTGTTTGCGCGTGTTATCGTCCCCACGTTTAATCCACTTTTTGGTATATTCACTCTTCTAAAGTTATTAGATAACTGATTGAGGATACGTTTAAATCGGGCCACCTGAAGCCGCCTACGAGCAGTTTCGGTGGACACCATCTTACTGTAGATAAAGAAGAAAATTGAAGTGTGTTTAATGAACATCGAGACATTCGCTCGAGAGATATATTCTCAACTGGGACCTGGGTACAGTGAGAGAGTATACCATAATGCGATGGAGGTTTTACTGAGAGAGAAGGGTATACAATACGAGACGGAACGTCATATTTTGGTCAAGTTTCGAGGACACGTTGTAGGACAATTACGAGCTGATATTATCATAGACAACACTATAATACTAGAGCTAAAAGCTATCAAGAATCTGACTGATGGGATGGAGCATCAGGCTCAAAAATATCTTGACTTGACAGGATTGAGGTTGGCGTATCTGGTGAATTTTCCTCTTCAAACGGGTCGGGAGGTGGAGATTCGAGAGATTGCATTAGGACCATCAGAGGGAGAACTTGCGAAAGCCTTCGATAAAATACACGATCATCATCATATTGTGTCTGCGGATCTGACATCGCTGCTTCCAGGAGTTCGTGTGCTGTCTTCAGATGAAACTTCGCCTGTTCCATGCAATGCTGAACAGCTGGGTCCGTTTGATTAATATTTTCTAGGTGAGGAAGGACTTTAGACTCCAATTCGTAGAGGGCGAGTAGGGTTGGTTCGTCGTTCATTTGCGGGTTTTCGGTAGGTACATCAACTTAGGCTTTACACTCACATCGATGACAACTTCTCAATTTATCGAGGCACTTGATGCATAAGAAGTGTTCACATTTTCGAAACTTGACACACTCCTCACTTTTGTTACAATTTGAGCACTCACACACCTTGAATTGTAAAATCTCATTTTTGAATCTCCAAAAGCATGAAGTACAAACTTTTAATCCAGGTTTCATGCTTTTGCCACACACCTTGAAGTTTGGGCAGGTCATATAGTTACACGGTCGGAATAAATTCCCATTTTAAATCGTGGCAAATCTTGTTCCATATAACATCTTGTTGATACAACTTTTCTTTAGACTTGAGGAGTGGAAAGTATTGGAGGTAATCGTCTTCACCCAAAAGTTCACAGAATTTGTAGAGGACATAAGAGTAGCTGAGAAAGTTCTTCCTTTCTGTAGGACAGTTATCGTCGAATGGTCTTTGAATATCTTTGAACATGATACGAAGATACTCTTCCAACTCTTGAGGCATATTTGGAGGTTTTATACCGTTTAGGATATTTGTAATGTAAGGAACATGTTCATAATATTTATTGAGTCTCAATTTTTTCAAAAGTCCTCTAATCTTTGCATGTGTGATGTCTTCAAGATTTTTGATTTTCATCTTTTTGAGTTCTGATCTCAATTGATCGATGACTTCAGTGGGAATATTTGTCATCTCTTGTGCTTGGAACTGTGACAACCATTCGTTAAAATGATTTTCTCTCTTGTACGAATAGTTTACAATCTTTTCTGATGTCTCTTGTTCCTCTCGGTATGTCAACTCGTCACTGATGAGTGCGGCAACTATAACACCACAACCGTCACACACGAGATCACTTGTGTCGCGAAAATGGATAATATTACTGTCAGGACATGTTTTACATACATCACTCGTACGTTCTTGAGGTTTGTATATGTTTTTCTTTTCAACATCTCTGAGATAGTCAGTGAAGATATCCTTCCGTTTTAGTCCAACTGTTTCTTTCACATTGAAAACATTATCTGTGTTCGACCTCTCATCACCATCGTCCATATGTTGATCCAAATATGGCATACATTTCATAATATACTCTGCCATTTCAGATTCATATTTTCTCCTATTCGATGGGTCTTTACTTATATGTTGTTTCCATTCATCTATTCGATTATTATATCTACTTAAAAAATTACCTTCCATCCTTATAAAGAGATGCTTACCAAACTTTTAAGTAGTATTTTCTTCTTTTACAAATACCTCGTCACACCTAGAGATTACACAATTATTTCTGAGGAACTCGAATATTCGATAGATCATGACTTGGACTATATGATCGAAGATGATTTTTGGATGAAAGAAGGTAAAGATTGGGAAGATGGTATTCTCGACGAATATTACACTACAGTTACAGGTAAACATTTCCGTCACACGATAATTCCACAAAATGTCAAGTACATAATCCTTAGGGTAAAGTATTACTTCAATGGTAAGAAGTATACTGCCATCTCGAATGACATTAATTTTAAACCAGGTGAATGTGAAGATGCATCAATGCATTTTAGTATCCCTTTGAGTAGTGCCTGGATCGTTGATCAAGATGATAAACCGATGAGAGACATTACTGAAAAGGTGAAACGGTACAGTGGGCCTCGAAACGATTTCCACGGACAAAAGGTTCCACTTGAACATTTTCTATTTTATGACAGGAAGGCACTTGAGGACAAGTACCCAAAGATTGTTTTGTCGAATACATTGGGTATGAAGAAAAATGTATCAACTCTTAAGGCTTTTAGTACTAATCTTCAGATACCTTAGTCGCCAGGTAAAATCTGAGTTCCCCAAGATTGGCAACATTGTACTTTAGAATCAAAAATCTATTTCCAGTTTCCTGTATAATTTGCACAGACGCACACATACTCGTCGCCTTTGTAAAGATATTCAGATACTTGAGACTATACAGACCTGTAATAGTAGGACTTTCCTCATTACACTCTATAGAAGTGTCTTGGTTTGCAAAGTCACCTAGACAACTGAAGTTAATTTGTTTTCCAGATCGTTTAATCTCGATATCTGTACCTATGTTTGACATGTCTCTACAGAGACGCTGAAAGTCTGCTGATGGGAGTGTAGTAATCGTGGACATTACAACTTCAGGAACTTCGATTCGACTCTCATTGATATCCAGAAGTTTGAGTTGGAAAGTTGAACTTGTCTTTTTAGACTCACTCGTGATTTCGATGTTCATATACTCCTTTGAAACAATCTCAATCTTCAGGACATCATTGTTTGTAATCGTCTTGAGAAGTTTGAATGTATTTGATATGTTGATACCAGCAATAATTTCATCTTGTTCACAATGATACTCTTCGAAGTTGTCTGCTGCGAGAAACATATCTACGAGAGATGTTCGTGCTGTATCCAGAGTGATAACATACATACCATCTGGTTTGAAGTAGATATTCACATCATTTAGAATGTCCTTTAGAACTTCGAACGTCGACTTAAAAGCAGAAGCTTGGATCGTCACAAGTTTCATATCTACTTGTATTAGCGCGTTACATCTTTAAATCTGTATATGCCACACCCTTAGAGACATCTCTACCAATCTTCTCTTCAAGTTCTTTCGTCATAGCGGGTTGGAGAGATTGTCCGTAATCATCGAGACGAAACATATCAGAGTTGTTATCCTTACCATCTAGGGTTGACATGGAACAGCCCATTCCACCGAACCCTACGTGATCAACTTCTTTTTTGGGTAGAAGGGAGTCAAGCCAGTTCTTGATTTCGTTGCCTACGAGAATCTTACCATTTTTCGTGAGCATAGTGGGTACACGATTGATCTTATTTCTATAATTCGGAGGTACACCCTGAGTATTGATATTGTGAAAATGTACAAGTTGTTTCAATTGTGCGTGTTTGTTGATATATTCAATCACATCCATGGAATGTTTACATCGAGGGCTATATATCAGCAGAGACATCTACTATATATTGGGTATTTTGTAAAAAAAAATTAACGCATACTAGTAAAGATGAACTATTTACTTGTTTTGATTTTGGTCCTGGTAGTTCTCATCCTGACAACCAACCACGAAAAGTTTACGGAGACATTCGGTCTCTCAGGCTACATTAAGCCTAAGGATTCTACAAAACTTGACGACCCCAGACCAAACCTCTCGGGATTTCAGGAAGTTGAAGCCAAGGTTGACAATGATATGATGGAAGAGTTTGTTCTTAAGGCGAACAAGGAAATTTCCAAGCGCACTGGGTTGTGTACATATATCATTGAGACTACATCAGTCAAGCACTACAAGGGTGATGAGAAGGAGATCTACGAATGTATGTTCATGACAATGAAAAAGGGTGGGTTCTCATACGGGTTCTCAGTGGTGGCTTCATATGAAGTTGAAAATGGGAAGATTCGGATTATTTCCCTTAGAACTCAACCCCTCGGTGTCCAAGCTCCTCAAAACATCAAACCTTTTACAGAAGGATCAGAAGGTAAAGAGTTTGTCAAATATGAATTGGTCAAGGAAGTTGCCATGCCCAAGAGTACTGAGTTGGAATCGGTGAAAAATAAATTACAGTAATTGTAATGTTGAGCATCGATGATGTTGTCAAGATAGATGACAAGCGAAAACAGATTCGTAAAGAAATTTACATGAAAATATACACTCAATTTTCTACAAAAATAAAACAATCTGTAGAACTTGGGCATAAACAGTTATTTATGACGATACCAACATTTCTCATAGGCTATCCAGTGTTTGACCGCTCGGCTGCCGCGAGATATGTAGCGAGACAGTTCACTTTGGGTGGTTTTACTGTACAACTTGTGAGTGACTATGATATATACGTCACTTGGTCAAAACCAAAAAAGAAAAAGGAAAAGGTGGAACAAGAGGAAGATGGAGACTTCCCAAATCTAATGAATCTCAAGAAGATTGCAAACAAATACAGGCGAAGTGCGTAGGAAGCGTTATTTTTAAAACCCCCTTTAATCATAAATGGACAATTTGAGTATTATGGTCGAGGCGAAAAGGGAGTATCTTGGACAACTCTGCCTCATTATGTCTCCAGCTATGATTGAAGTATTCGAGGAAATGTACAATGAATCAATTAAAACTTCTAAAGGGAAACAGGTGCTCATCATGTTTCAAAAAATCCTTAAAGAAGTTCCAAACTGGTCAAATGCTATGTCCAAGAGACATAGCGATAACATCACCAGTCGTTGTTCTTGGTTTGGTGACCTCTTAGCCGCTGTATTCGTCGCGTGCACTAAAATTCTTTCTTCGGTTCGTCTCAAGGCGGATAACAAAAAGATTTCCCTTAAACTCCCAACTGAGGAAGTTTTCATTCAAACGTGTTACAACAATATCGCGAAAGATATTTACAAGGATCCATACATTTTCCACGAAGAGCAGAGTGAATATGTTCGCGACGAAAAATTGACTACGCGTTTTTGCACCTGTATCGAAAACACTGTGAAAGAGTTGATTCCTGTACAACAGATTCTTCAAACGTACATGTCCCAGGATAATCGTGACATCTCTCTTGATGGTGAGATTCAAGATAGTATTGATCCAGAAGTTGTCGATGATGAACCCGAGCTCATGGGTGAGCCTGAGCCTATGGGAGAGCCCGAACCAGAACCTTTGGGTGAGCCTATGGGTGAACCTTTGGGTGAGCCTATGGGTGAGCCTATGGGTGAGCCCGAGCTCCAACCTACTGGTCTTGAGAATGAATTTAAAACTGTTCCAGGTGTTCAAGCACCTGAACCTATGGAACAACCTCAGGAAGAAGATGATGTACTTTTTGGTGATGCACCAGAGCAGCGTACAAAAAATCCCAGGTATAATTAAATGGAGATCTCCGATCATTTACGTGACCCACTGAGTGCTGCTCTCATCGCGGGTGGTATTACCGCGGGGTACATCCATCTCAAAGCATACTTGAACAATGAAGGGAAACTGGAATTAAACAAATACACCAAACCTGCAGCTCTTAATGCGATTTTGGTATTTTTCATAATATCAGGTGGATTAGGTAAAAAGGAGACTATTTCGACCGAACCTTTCTAAACTTAAAGATTACACTAGTATAATAAGAAAATGGCGTCTGTCACTGCTTTCAATGATATGATGGGTCAATTTCTTGTGGAATTGCACAAGACTTTTCCAGAGGAAAAAGGCATTAAGAAGATGATGACTTCGTTCGATGTACTGAAGTCCACGAATCCACGACTCGTGGTGGATGGTTTTATGACGGGTGTAACTCCATACGCTGAAAAGATTTCATCGAAGGATGAATCCTTCCTACTCAAGGAGATTGATACGATTGATTTTTTGAAAGATCTCAACATCAAGTCCTATTGGGAGCGCATGTCCGCCAATACCAGGGGTGCGACGTGGCAATATCTACAGACTCTCTACATGCTCGGTACTACTATCATTTCTATCCCTGACGACACACTCAAGATGATTGAGGGTATTGCTAAGCAATGTGCTGACAAGATGGAGACTGACGGTGGTGAACTAGACCAAGATGCTCTTATGAAGATGATGGGTAGCATGCTTAGTGGTCTACCCAAAAAATAAACCTATATATATATTAAATGAAGGCCTGGTTTGACGATCCTCAGCAGCTCATTCGAGCCGACCAGGTTGCTCAATTTTGGCCGACTTCAGAACAAACTCCAGAAGATCGGGTGAACGCTGCTTCACGTTTTATCATCTATGTCAGTTGCATTCTTTATCTGACCCGTCGCGATCCTCGTATTTTCGTGTTGGGTGCTACGGTGATTGCCGTGATCTTTGTCCTCTACAGGTCGAAAATGGTAAAAGAGACGTATGGATCGGGTGTTGTTAAGGGCTCTGCTTGTCAAAAACCCACAGAGGACAATCCTATGGCAAACATTTTGATGACTGATTACACCGATGCCCCCAATCGATTAGAAGCATGTTATTATCCCACAGTGAAACCTTTCGTAAACAACTACATCAGTGACCGCATTCCTTACGATTCCGGGCGATCCCGTACACCGATGCCCAAGTATCTTCGAAATGCCGCAGAGCGTCAATTCATCTCGAACCCTGTGACTAAAATTCCAGGGGATCAGACGGCATTTGCTGAATGGCTTTATGGTGCCAAGAATGGTCCAATGTGTAAGAGTGACACACAATTCTGCAGTCCGGATGCACGCGGTGTCCAGCTCGAGGCATTTTCCGGATTGAGTTCAGATGGAAATATTGGCCGTGGTTTTGGTGGTGGAAGTGTCCGAGGGGGTGGCGGAACATATAGTTAGATAAATATTCTTATGTAATAATAAATGGCGTATCAGCTTCAACCTGGACTTTCCATTGTTCAAAACTCGGGTGCTCTACCCACCGTAAAAGCGACTGATGAAATTTTTGTGTATCCTCAGCCCAGTACCCTAAACTGTGGGGCTTGCCGACCCAACACCATGTTGTACGGCACCGCTCCCTACAAGGCGGGTAAGGGTTCCCCAGCTCAGTACATCGAGACGAGTGATGAACTTCGTCCCCAATCCACTTCCCGTTTCAACAAGAATATCGTCCAAACTTATGAACGAAATTTGTTCCCATTGTCCAACATGGAGTGTAAGACTCCCCTTCGTACGATTCGATATGAACCCGCGAGCACTCGTGCCGAACTCCAGAATGGTTTGTTTCAGAAAAGATATGTTAATAAAAATGTAAGTAAGAAGTAAGAATGGCTGATCCCATTTCACTTATGGCTATAGCTGGTCTCGTGTACGCTGGACGCAACTTAAGTACTAAATCAGTTCCACCTAAGGTTGATAACGATGTACCTGTTATAAAAAGTCCTCGAATGGTCGAAACTACAAATTTTGAACCAACAATGGAAGTTTCCAGTAAACGAGAAATGGACAGCTTTGCTGATATTTCTAAACAACAGAGAAGTGGTGGTCAAGAAGTCTTGAACATGCGAAACCGTATGTATGATACTGGTCGAATGAACAATCTTTCCCCAGTTGAGAAGCAACTTGTTGGTCCAGGTCTCGGTGTAGGTGCCAATGTTCCAGCTGTTGGGGGTCATCAGCAGATGTTCAGGGTCAACCCAGTAAATGTTGGTGCGTACAGGTTGACCACTCTCCCAGGGCGTACTGGTCCAGCCCAAGATGTTACTGGTGGTCGGTCGGCTAAGGTTGGTGAGCTCACACACAACAAACCTGAAACAACTGCTTACCTTCCATCCAGGCTTCCCACTATGCCTGGTCGCGCTCAGGGTATGTCGGGTGTTGTGCCTCGCACAGAACATGAAAAAACCAAGCGTACCACTAATCGCTCGGAGACAGGTCTCCGTGAAGATGGTTTAGGGTATAACGGTGCTAAACGATTCGTTTCCGCTCAAACAATGTCCCAGGATCCTACACGATTCAAGACTGATCGCAACGATATGCAATATGAGTATTACAACCGACCCGCCCCAGGTATTCATAGCCATCATGGTGCGTACACCAATAGTGCTGCTGCTCAGGTGACTGCGAAGACGAATGAACAACTCATGAAGTATGGTTTCCGCCCCGAAGATCGCCGTGGCAAGCCTAACCGTATGGGTAACGCTGGTCGTATGAACGTTCGCGAGTCGGCTCTCAAACAGGGCGGTGTCCTCACTACGGTTCGGTCGGACACAACTCGTGTCGATGGTCGTGTGAGTGCTGCCAACGGTGCTTGGACCCAAAACTACCAACAAAAACCTTTCCATCAGTTCAATGCCTATAAGGGTAATGCGAATCCAAACACCCAAAACTTGGATGTGGCTAAGAGACAACTCCAGAACAACCCCCTTGCACACAGTCTTTACCAGTAATAATTTATATGTAAATGAAAACAATCATTAAAATATTATCCCTATATTTTAATGAAGGTACACAACCTCTCTATTGATAGTAGTCAGCGTGGAATTAATGTAATCGCATCAAACACATATTACGATGAAAGTAATACATACATTATCGACGCCTATTCTAACACGTACTCGAGCCCGAATAACTATGTCATTACCCTAGAAAATCCAATCTATGACGTTTCTGAAATTAAACTTGTATCGGCTCGTATTCCCACACCACAATTGACTTTGTGTGCAACTAACAACACTTTCAGTGTAGATGGACAAACTGTTACATTGACGAATGCTGATTACCCCACTGGTGGTGATTTAGCTACACATCTTGAGGCGGAACTCGCCCCACCCGTTTCAAATGTTAGTGAAGTCAGTTTTGACACAGACACAAAAAGATTAACATTCTCAAATGTTGGTACATCAAACACTTTCACATTCGAATTTTATACAGGAGACAATGGATACCTTAAAGAATCATCGGTGGTGACAACACCTCATCAAGTGCTCGGTTTCGGTTCAAATGATTATGATTCGACGAGTAATGTATTGACTTCGGGTGCTGTAAATCTTGTGGGACCCAATACCCTCATTTTGAAACTTTCGAGTGGATCGGATGAATTTACACAAAGTGTATACACGTCAACACCATTTTATACAGGTCACATCTTATTGAATGGTACAGACTTTATAAACATTAGCGGCGCTGATGACATTCTCACACATCATTTTCACACTGGTCCCCTAAAATACATCAAGGACATTCATGTTGAATTTTTCTATATGAGTCACGGAAGATTGATTCCTTATGATTTTATGAATCAAGAACATATATTGAAGTTTGAAGTTACGTGTTCCACTGATAAATTAAAGAATCTCCCAAAAGTTCCCATAGAGGAGGAGGAGGTTGGAGAGAAAACATCTATAAGCATCTCCGAGAAGGTGGAGAAAGATCCTTATAATTGGAAAATCTATATCGGTATCGTGTTAGTTTTAGTTTTCGGTTTGATAGTAATAGCGCTGATGTCTGGAAAGTCTAAAAGAAATTACCGAGTAACCGCGTAGACGGGTTGGGCAGGCTTGGACACACGAGTTGACACGCGTGACACAACCATAAAGACGACGATCGAGAGGAGGGTGGTGAGGATCGCGGTGAGGGCGTACTGGGTACCACCGTTCTTAGGCACCTTAACGACCTGGCTGATGACCCATCGGACGAGATCCATCCAGGACATAGCGGCGGCGAAGGAGAAACCCGCGACAATCGCGTTGAGCGATTGGGTCTCAAGTTCTTGTGTAACGAGGTTGACGGTTGCGACGGCTTGATCCATCATTGTATGTTATACACTATCCTGAGAAAATTATTCGAATGAGAGTTTCTCCCTTTTGACCATTTTTTTAAACTTTTTTGTTTTAATTGTTTTTGTTTTTGAGAAGAGTTGTTCATCATCAGATGAATCTTCACTAGAGCTGTTCTCAGATTCATACTTCTTAAACTTATCTTCGGAGAATGACCATGCTTCAGGCTCTGAGGTGCTCATTACTATTAATAGCATTTTTTAACATCCGTTCTGTCGGATTTTGGGGAACCCAAGATTCCCAATGATCATATGCTTGATTCATCAAATTAATTTGTTCGTCATCGCCTGTGTATCTCACAAATGGTGGACAGTCTTCTGGGTCCACCTCTCTGACGTCTTCTTCATCAGACTCTTCATCGTCGTAAAGATCTGGAAAAAGTGTACCAATATCTTGACCAACTGTATACATTGCACAATACTTAGTCGCATATTCCATGTCTTCTGGAAGTATAGTATCTCTTCCACAAGCTTTGCAATAGACGCCAGCCAACACCATACTCCTTTCCATCACTGGTAGAATAATATCAATCATACTATTAACGTATCCTTCCACCATCTGATCCCCATTGCCATCACCGAATCCCGTTTGCATATTCATCTTTAATATTTAACGTTAAAAAGTGTTTCTGTAATTCCCTCACTTACGCGTAAAATGTTATAACTCTCTGCGTATACACGTATTTGACGTGCAAAATCGGGACTACTTGTCAGGTTCAACTTGAGAATTTGTTCTTTTATCAGACTCAAATTAATCTGACCCGTTGGATACCACTCTTCTGGTTGAAGTGCAAAACTGTAGGAGTAAAATCTTCGAATCAATTGTGTTTTAGAATGGTGAATCGCTGCCTGTATAGCTTTAAGAAATATGACATTACCTGTATCCTGTGTAATAATGTCCTGTCCGTCGAGTGTGAGTGTGAGGTAGTCAAGATTTTCATAGAGAATGAGTTTATCATCTATGACTGCGTACAGATTGTCATAATCGAATGGTGTTACAAAGTTCCCCTGTGTAACTCCATCCCCTGTAGTTCCCCGTCTCTGAATAACAAAGTATAACTCTTTGACTGGATTAATAAAATCGAGTTTGAATGTACCCTCATTCACACCTGCACCAACATCAAAAGAGTTTTGTTGAATCTGTGTAATTATATAATCCCTCTTGGTGTTTTGTATTTTCACTCTCTCGGCACAATCGATATAGACAACCTCTGTACACAATTTGAAATCTGAAACGTTTATATTCTGTTCGAGTTTTTCATAGTTACCATTGACTTTGATCACGATGTCCTGAGCATTCCTTAATTTAAATTCAACTTCAACTTCCTGTTTTTGTATGGCACACAAAGGTATCGCCAATTCTGGATGTTGATGGAAATAAAATGGAAGATCGACGAAAAAATCTTCATCTGTACCCAAACCGAGTGTATTATGAATGATTATACCAGCGTTACCACTCACTTGAGAAACAAGTTTATCTGAAGTTCTCAATGGATATTTTCCAATCAACTGTTCGAGAGCCTTTTGTTTCGTTTGAGTGACATAATGTTCAGAATATATCTGTAGATAGTCACTGGTAAGGCGCTGTACAACCTTTCCACCTATGATAAGGTCCACATATTCTATGAGTGCATGACCAACAGATTCGATGTACACCATACTACTACTCAAAGCTGGGAGAGTGAACTTCACACTGAGTGTCTTCAAAAGATCGCCTTGATTTTGTGGAATCTTAAACCTAACTTTACTTCCAATATTTACTTGATTATCTGGATCCACATCAACGTACTGTGTAGAAAAGTTTGAATGTTTCTTGAAACTTTCTACAAAATAACTGTAGTCTGGATTCAATGTAAAAAACTGCTCTTGGGGTCCAGAGGCAGCAAGTTGAACTTGTCCAGCCATTACTACTATATCTATCTAAAATTTTAATCCCGCTAAACCACTTTCGACACGTAAAACATTATAGTTAATTGCGTATACTCTCGTATTATTGTCATCCACCTGATTTATAGGATCTATCTTAATCGTGAAAAGTTTGTGTGAAATCCTACTCATGTTCACTTGACCAGTTGGGTGGGGTGATTCGGGTTTCAAGGCAAATGAGTACATACCAAACTTTGCGGGTCCAAATCTATATTGAGAACTATTAAAAGGTGCTCCTGGTGTAGTTTCGGCTGCGAGTGGACAGTTTACATGATGCTTGAGCGATTGTTCGTACACCAAGAACTTTGAATCTCTTTTGAAAACAACCTCATTATTGAATCTCAACTCAGCAGTCGTTATGGTATTATATTCATTTGGGTAATTGTTTTGAACCGATTCTTCAGATTGTGAAACGAAGTAGAGTTCTTTGACTGGATGTGAAAAGTTGAGCATCACAGACTTTTCATTTTCACCAGCTTTCATTTTGAATTGAGCAAGTTGAACCTGTGTGATGACATAATCAAGTGGGCGAGACATTAAAAAGTTTTTCTCATCGGGTGTCACATACACAAACTCTGTATCGATCGAAAACTTCTCGATCGAACTGATAACACCAGACGGAGCACCCCCAAATATGAGATCTGCGAGGGGTCTGAGTTTGATTCTCACTTCGACAGGTTGTTTTGTGAGAGCACAAGTCGGTATAGCCAAGGATGGATTTCTATAGAAATAGAATGGGAGATCTATGAAATATGTGTATGGTGTACCAGACTGATAACTAAGTATATTTCCATGACCATTCAAAAAGTAAAGAGTTTGTTCTATGTCATCATTCGTATTGTGAAGTTGTTGGTGCATATAAATGTATTCGCCTGTGATCTTTTCAATAGATTGACCACCGATGAGAAGTTCTGCGTGCTCGATAAGATGGGTAATCACAGAAGGACACCATATAGTCGTATTTTGTCCACCCGCATCGGGGGTGGGATCTTGTAATGTGACTTTAAGTGTAAAGTTGCTGACGAGATCACCTTTATCATTTGGAATATTACAAGTTACAATCTTTCCAAAATCGATTTGTCTATCAAACTGACTTTCCACAAAGTCGAATGCAAACTTCGTATGTCTCTTGAATTTTGACAAGAAATATGAAAATTGTGGTTCACCTGTGAGCCATTGGTCTTGGACTCCAGTGGCGGCGAGTCTCAGACGACCAGCCATTCCTACTCTATATGAGTAAAATTTTGGTAAATAAAACGAGCCACTAGAGTAGAATGAATCTTCAGCTGAGAAAATTCAAACCTGAATCAATTGCGGATGATAAGGTCATTGTATTTATTGGTAAGCGTAATACGGGTAAATCAACCCTTGTGAAGGATATCATGTATCACAAGAAACATCTCCCAGCAGGTATAGTTCTTTCAGGGACTGAAGAGGGTAACCATTTCTATTCTGAGTTTATTCCCGACCTGTTCATTTATGGTGACTACGACAGAGACGCCATTGAACGAGTGATGGCGAGACAGCGTAAGTTGGTGGGTGCAGGAAAGGCAAATTGTGGAGCCTTCATGCTTCTAGATGACTGTATGTACGATTCAAAGTTTCTGAAAGACACCTGTATTCGACAATGTTTTATGAATGGTCGACACTGGAAGATCTTCTTCATGCTCACGATGCAGTATGTCATGGATCTCCCCCCAGCCCTTCGAGCGAATGTGGACTATGTGTTTATCCTCAGGGAGAATATCATTCAGAACAGAGAAAAGTTGTACAAGTCATTCTTTGGTATATTCCCCTCCTTCGATATGTTTTGTAAAGTGATGGATGCATGCACAGAAAACTATGAATGTCTCGTGTTAGACAATACGGTGAAATCTAACAAGATACAAGATTGTGTGTTTTGGTACAAGGCCACAGTGAGAAAGAATTTCAGGGTAGGAGGTACAGACCTATGGAAACTTCACAAGAAGATGTACAATCCTAAACACTCCCAACAAAAAGAGGATGATGCCAAGAAGGCGACGAAAAAAACAAACCTGAAAATCACAAAGACGAGATGAGAAACAAAAACTCGGTGACTTTAGTCGGACGATTTTGTAGGTTACGACTCCCCCTGTAACAATTATAGTCTATGTCTACCCGCTCATATGTGTAAGGTTTCAGGATTTCCTCCCATTCAGTGGGACTGATAAATCCTTCGTTACTGTATGAGACAAGGGTATACTTCGCTTTTTTCGTGGAAAGTTCGAGGGTTCGTTTCATTGTATCCTTAATCTTCGGTTTTGAGTTGTACAAACTTTTATTCCAATCCACAGGAATACCTGATACCTTCGAAATATGCTCAGGCTTTTTGTTTGTAGCTATCAGGTTTAACATGAAATAATTAGAACCATATGGATGTTGATTATATGGGGGATCTAGGTAAATGAGATCAACCTCTGGAAGTGTATCGAGAAAGTCCAACACATCTCGACGCTCCACTACTACATCTTTTGGTATTGTATGCCATATAGGGCATTCGAGATGAATGGTTCCCTTAATTCGATCAAGTGCGTTCCCTTTCTTCCCACCCCATCCACCTTTATGAAACCCCTTAAATACACCAGATGTATTCGTATGAATACTACTCTTCACCAATAAGGGACCCAAACAATATGGTTTGAGTTTTTTTGGAACTTTTGTGTGTACGTACTGCATCATCGCGTCTATTTTACCAGCATTCTCCTTAGTGTAAAAACATCGCTCATCTTCTTGAATCTCATTTGAATTGTTCGGTGCATACAATTCAGAGATGAATCCATCTCTTACTGGAAGTGTATTCATGGTATCGATATGTTTTCGAACTTCACGCTGATCTTTGAGTGAAGGTGTCTTCAGAAAACAATTCGACAACACTTCACAATACACTTCCAAATCATTGACGTGTAATGTATCACTATGTGTCAACAACATTCTCGAAACGACACCTGAACCAGAAAAGGCATCAACTACACTTTTAGGTTGCACCCTTTTTACTACATCTTCTATATGTTGGATTAGTTTCCTTTTATTACCAAGATACGTTATCATTGGTTGGTGAACATACTCGCTCATGATTGTTTACATGTCGAAGGATCTCCTTAATAGCTTTTTTACCTGTATGTTCCAACACACAAAGTCTCTCTTCTGAGGTCCACATGGATGTTCCATTTGGATGTTCGTCATATTTATGTGCCTTCACACAAAATGTACCAAACTCCCTATTCTGGTCCTTGATTATATCAATCTCATCACAAAACCCAGACATATCGAAGGTCCCATCCAGGAGAGCTTCTCGAACGATCGGTTGTCGTCCAAAGTTAGCAGTCGGGCCGATCCGGTGAATGATCGTTTCTGTGTGATGAAAGTCACACCCGGCGACGAATACGATATACGGACAGATGGGTAAGTCTTTGAATATGTTCCATGATGCATTCAAGTTTTTGAACACTCGCTCTATAGCGTTTCCCGTGCTTTGTTTCTTCAAACCTTTTTCATGTCTCAGATCGTTTGATCCTTGTATCTTGTCTTCTACTACCAAGAAACCGAATTCACCTTTTTCATTTTGGAGGTAGAAGACCCCTCCATCTGGTCTAATGGAACAGTCGTTAAACATCACCTGACTTCTCCAGGAGATTTTACCATTGATACCTTCATCGATTAGATACTTTTCAAAAATGGACTTCAGAATTGGGAGAACATCTCTCAGTGTCTTTTCGGACTCCACACAGTCACCTGCAGCGATCCGGTTATTCTGGTGGATCTCGATTAGATGAGACATGTTACTCTGTATATTTTAAACAGGGGAAGCATACTTAGGGCTCATTCGTGCGTTGAGTATTGAATTCAAAAATCATTGTGATATAATAGATGGCTTCAGACCAAGTACACACTATGAATCTTTCCGATGATGGAGAAGGAATGGTGCCTCTTCACGATAATCCTTCTACGTCTTTTAAAGCTGAAAAAAATATGGGACAAAGTAAAGAGACAATGGATTCTACTCCCATTAACGATATTATGATGGACCCCCCTATGATGAACGATGAGCCCAGGATGCAGGGTGTTATGCCCCAAATGACAGCTCCCAACCCCCAGGGTGCTTACCCAGTTCCCAAAGCACCTTCCGAGCCCGAGAAGAAGAACCCCCTCAATCTCACTGATGATCAACTCACCGCCCTTTTCGTTGCTGCATGCACTGCTGCTGCTGTGAGCAAGCCTGTCCAGGACCGTCTCGCGACCTCTATCCCCAAGTTCCTTAACGAACAAGGGGGTAGAAGTGTGGTTGGTCTTGCCACAACTGGGGTCGTGGCGGCTGTGGCCTTCTATATTATGAAGGATTACATTGTTAAGCCTTAAACGGTTGTTTCCCAGCCCATATTACTGTAAATCGAGGTATCAATACCCATAAAATACGTCGCAAGGGCTCCCACTGCGAATGTCCCTGCCAACAATCCACTCAATTTAAGTTTATTGTTGATAGAAGCATCGGGAGACGTCATAGCATCTTTCGTCTCTTTGGAGATCTGGTTAATCACGAAAGTCAACACGAGTCCAATGAGTGTCGCGGTTAAGAAAAATACACGATCCACCGCGAGACGGGGAATGTTACCTATAGCAAATCGAAGCATGTTAGGTATGACTACAGTCATCCACAAGAGGTTGACGTAATAGTTGGTGACATACTGAGGCACTATCGTGACTCCGAAAATGAGTATCCAATAGGCGATGGCCATCAATAGTACATTGACTGGGGTTTTCATTTAAAGTACACCGAGATTATTTATCCTGAATGTGCTGACCACAAAACTCCTTCTTCTCTGGGATTTTCTGGTAGAGCCCAAGTTCGACACACATGTCACGAAGTTCTATGTAATTTTTCCAGAACTTATCAGAGTGGGAATATTCTTTCACTGTACAATGGGCCAATTCATGGATGAGTACATGGAAGACATCGTTGGCAGTTCCATCCAGGCACACGACAATCTCCGCACCCTTGTTAGTATTGTATCCCACACTCTCCTTCATTCGTTGCATTCCCGTGAGGGGTACAGGTTTCTTGAGCATCATGTACTTTTCATTATTCGTTTCGACAATGTGATCACGAAGTTTCTTGTATCGTTGCCGCACTTCGACAAGGACTTGGGGTTCACGTGTCATCTTGAGAATCAAAAGATTGATGATAATGAGTAAAGCCAGAGCGATCATCTATCATATACAAAGATAAATTTACTATACAGTTCTGAGATGGGATTTCCTGAGAGTCCCTCCCAAAGTTGTAATTTAAATCCCAAGTCTTCCAATCCTGTGACCAAATGGTCCTTGTATGCCACTGGTTCAGATTTCGGTCCATCTGCATAGTAAGGTGTGTCAGCCAGGTGTACGAATAACTTTTCACCAAAGCCACCATTTCCATGATCTTTCATTTTGAAAAATGTACCAGCATCATCCTGATACGGTGTTTTGAAGATGATTTTTTCTGAATCAGGAATGATTCCAATGAGAAGACCCCCAGGTTTTATACGTTTCTTAATCTCCCTGATGGAACTCGTAAACAGACCCCTTGAGGCAAATATATAATGGAGTGAAAAATTGAAACATACGATATCAAACTTTCTGTTTGGACAGTTGTGAATGTCTCCCTCGTAAAAGTTGACACGCAAGTGCATTTTTTTCGCACGAGACTTCGCTTCTTCTAGTGCATCGGGTTCTGGATCACACATGTTTATGTTTACCCCACACTTGTGCCATTTCTGAAGATCTCCACCAAACCCACAACCAACATCGAGGATATGCCACCCCTTTTGTGACACGGTTTGAATGAGGTCTCTCTTGGCATCATTATGATTCTTTCGAATCTCTTCCATATTTAAGCATAGTTTCGTGTTTTTAATAGTCTTACTTAGGAAGCTTAAAGTTTTAACTACATAGATAGATATAATGTCTCTTGAACAAGACTACACCACCGTCCCTGGGCAGGTTTTTGCGTGTATCTCCATCGTCGGCCCAGATTCACCTCAGAAGACTGATAAGTTAGGCATCAAGCTTCGTGGTGCGTTCGGGACCCGTGATGAGGCGGCGAACCACGCGAAGCGTCTTCAAAGGGAGGATCCCACTTTCGACATCTATGTCGTAGATATGTACAAGTGGCTTCTCATTCCTCCAGATTCTGCCAAGATTGAGGATGTTCATTACACGAACGATAAGCTTGAGGAGATCATGGTCGGTTACCGTGATAATCAGGCACAGGCTGCTCGTATGTTCCAGGAGCGTAAGCAGGGAATGATGGATACGAAGACTGGATTTACACCTGGTGATGAAAACTCACGGTTTTACACCAAACCCGATGAGGCACCTATTCCCCATCCCGCAGAGGTACTCGAACGTCTCCAGAAGGAAAAACCTGATGCTCCAATGGAAGAACTCGTTAAGGAAGCTGATGCGATCGTCGCTGCCGAGGTTGAAGTGCGACAAAAGAAACGCGAAGCCGATGCTGAAGCGTCGACAGATGGAAAGATGGAGGAGATCAAAGAAAGTGACGAACCTGAAGTTTCATCTGCATAATTCTAAAAAAAACACTACCCCCTTTGTCTAAAAATAACAATATATCATTGTTTTTAGATAAAAATGTTCACATACAGTAAACGAAATGTTAGAAATACTCTTGACCATTGTTTTGGTAGGAGCTTTCTTTATTTTGTTTTTTAAACCAAAATATAATTTAAAAAACAAAACAGTTTCAGAGCCAGAAGCTTCGACGACTGCTGGGTTCGTTGAAGATACAAATGATGCGTTTATTATTCCAACATACCCATCACAGCTTATAAAACGAGATGCATCGGGTGGTATTAAACCTATCTATGGTGATATAGGGACGTTCGTTGCGTACTCAAGTGTACCTGAGGATCACTGGTTGCATGGTTTTCCCCATAAAAAAGCCTAAGAGGAATACTGCAAATGCTATAATCCATGTTGACTTGTCGACGGTAGAGAAGAAGTCATTTTTTTCTGATTGTGGGGGAGGAGGGGTCATAGGAGGGAATGCTTGTGGAACTTGCATGGAATAATCATTATAATAGTGTTGTTCTTCCTGATTAGTGTCATCCATCTTTTCATTATTTAAAGGATCAACAGATGGATCATAATCAATCGGATTTCCGATGTCAGTTTCCATTTTCTATTATAGTTCATTGTTTTTTTAAGCATCTTCTGACTCACTTTCATCATCTACGACGAAGTCTTTGAGATTACCATTTTCATCCATCTCTTCTTCGTCGTCGTCTTCATCTGAAGTAAAATCTACCTCATCTTCTGTGTCAAGCTCTGAATCAAAGTCTGTATCGTGATCATCAACGGTGTAGTCATCTACTAGGTCTGTTTCAGTGGGTTGAAACGTAGCAGGTTTCTTTATCTTACGCCCAGATCGTGTAAACATTTGGGTATATAGAGAAATTACTGTTTAAGTACCTTTACAATATCAGCATTTAATATGTGTATTCTTGGGGCACTTCGTTTACATTTTGGACATTTTTGTGTAATCTCCTTCCCCCTGATGATATACGACATCGAAACATCATCGTGTACACCCCGAATCGTTTCACAATAATTAGACGTCGTGAGAGCTATGAAGTATGGCTTACTTTTTCCTGTTTTTTCGATTTTAACCACGTGAGTTCCTTCTGGTGCTTTCATATTCTTTGTTATGAACGTCTCCAACGGTTTCTTGATTCCACCATATTCTATGAGGGGCTTCTCTACACGTTTCTTAATTTCTGGACAATACTTTAGTTGCTCTTTCTTGGGATACAATTTATCTGTAATGTTTGGTGTCAGCAAATGTCTACGCCCACAAAAGTCTTTGCAGAATCCATCTCGACGACCCCAAAGTGTCTCGCATCTACAGAAACACTTCTGGATAATTTCATTTCCACTGATGATAAACCATATATGATTAGACCCATGTTCTCGCTTCAAGTTTTCACAATATTTCGAGTTTGACGAAACGAGGAAGGTTTGTCTATGTTTGAAGAGTTTGGTAATATAGGAGGTCTCCTGCCCTTCTAGGTGTCTCCGAATGTAGTCTTGTATGAGCCCTTTCGTTTCCTGATCGTGGAGTTCATCTTTCGTTTGTTCTTTCGTGAATGCACCTTCTTTCACTACAATTGAGGGAGGTTCCACGTGCGTCGTTTGGGGTTCATCTGTGCGAACCGCTGACATTTTGAGAACTTCTACACTCGGATTTTGGTCGATTTGAATAATTGTACTGAGGGGGCCATCGACATATCGAAATATTGGAAGATATGCTAATTGGTCCACCCGCCCCTTTTCACAATTCTCACAACCCTGACCACCACAAGGATTATGTTTCGCTCTCTTGTACGACCATGGCATTCTAAAACCACTTCCTTTTGTTTTTCGACTAGCGCTTCCATAGACAGCTAAATCTATAATTTCATTCCAATCTGTACCACTATTCAAGGTGGAGAGAGCCAATAGGATATGATCTCTGAGGGCTAAGGCTGATATCTGGTCAACTACAAAACCTGGCCAATTCAGATGTACACCAGTTTTTATGAGTGTACCAGATTCTTTGGGTGGTGAGATCGAAATGAGACACTCTTTTCCACCGTGTCGTTTTACTTTGTCACAAATCACTTTACAAATACTCCTAATTTCATCGACTTCAAGGGGTTTTTCATCTTTGTAGTCAATGTCCACGAAAAAGTTGTACCTCTCACTCTTCTGCTCGACAACGTAGAGCTTTTCACCACGCTTTACAGCATCTATATACTGATCATAAAAATCGTTCAATTTATCAAATGGCACAGAAAGGACACCACCGTCCATGAGCACATGTGATAGATTGGTTGCATTATTAAATTTTTGAGATGCACACCAAGCCTTAAACATACTTGGAGTACACGCTTATTCTCTAAACCACCTCATACAAGAAACATCTGAAAACTCTTTTCCTTGGGACAATTGTTTCTTAAAGGTGAGCAGTTCATAAACTGTCATATCTTTGTTATTTTCTTTCCACTCCTCAATTTCCTCCTCACAGAGACCACGATTCTTTTCCAATAGTTCTCCAATCTGCATTACAATGTAAGCCTTGGACTTCATTATTTAATAGAGAAGGTTTTTCTATTGTGAGAACTTATACACGCATAAAATTGAGGATTCTTAATCACGTTATCCACGATAAGTTTCCATCTCTTACGTGTATTGAATTCCTCTAGGGTTTCATAATTCATATAATCATTTTCATCGTATGTTTTTTTAATGGGTTGATTCAACAACTTTTTTAGATTTGTCTTCTGCTTCTCATCATAAAACTTCTTCACCTGGGATTGTTGCTCTGCGAGTGAATAATCCACAAAGAATATAAAGACATTATATTCGAGATCCACCCCTGGACTCTCTTTGACCACAAACTTAAATTCTGTATATTCACCACTTTTTAAAGATACTACACCCCTCGTCTCCTCCTCGAGTTCCCTGAGAGCACACCGAAGTGGATTGAATATTTCACGTCGTCTACACCCACCAGTGACGAATATCCAATCCTTAAATCGACGGTCTCTCACTGTGAGAAATATAGGTTTCCCCGAGGCGAAACTAACTGGTACTGCAATTGCTTTGTACTTTTTCATTGCGCATTCGCAAGTTAATATATGATGATATGTTTATTCCTCCTTTTTTTCTTCGATTTTTTGTGCAGGTTCAGTCTCGAGTGCTTCCTCCTCTTCCTCGAGGATGGGTGTGTTCATGTGCTGAACGAGCTGCTCTGAAAATGTCCTGAACCCGGTCATTTCCTCCTTCGTCTTATTGAGTTCCTTGAACAGGAAAATGAGACCGAGAAGACATACAGCTGTCGCAAGCATCATGATATTTTCACGGTTCATCTGAATCATTTGTAGGTTATAGTCGACTTTACCTTTTAAGTAAGTACACCCATTTTAGATTTACCTGGGGTGGGACACTCATATGGTGTCTGAGCAAATTGAACGGCTTCGTAATGCGTGTTTTCACAGGACTTTTCTGTTGGTGGCGTGGGCTGACCAACAAACTTTTCGAGTGTCCTGGATTTGGGATTGTACGTCAATACAAAAACGATGGCGAGAAGGAATATAACCTTCCAAATCATTGTTTACTAATTAGTTAGAATATAAAAGACCACCCATACCATTCTCAATACGGAGGACGTTGTAGTTCACCGCGTAGATATCCTTATCACAGTTGGCAGTGTCGTTGATGATGCGCGCGGAATCGAGGCGCGAGAAGTTCAACGAACCGGTGGGTTGGAGCTTACCAGCATCGAGGCAGAAAGGGTAAAAGAAGAGCTTGGTGCCAGGGGTGGCGGTGCCGTGGGAAGTGTGGTAGTAGAGAGGCACAGTGGTGTAGTTAGGATCGGCAAACTTGTAGTCGGCCACATCAGTACCATTGATTTGGAGCTTCAGCTTGTTGGTCGCTGTACTGACCATCGTGACCGCCGAAGCATCACCAGCGGCGAGGTACTTGACTGGGTGGTTAAAGTTCAGCTCCTGGATCTTGGAGTTGGAGGAGATCGCCTTCTGGACCTGGGTCATGATCATGTTCTGGGGCTGGGAAGCGAACACCTCACGCTCTTGGGTGTCGAGGTAGGCATAGTTCGCGTACACCTCCCACTTGCTCGAGGCAGCCTCGACACCCCAGGTGATACGAAGCTCGACATCGTGGTACTGGAGAGAGATGAGAGGGAGGGCCGACTGCCAGTTCTCACAGAAGGAGAATCGGAGAGGGTAGAACTTAGAAGCGCTGGTGCCATCATAGAGGCTGGCCGACGTCGACTTGGCGGAAGAGAACGCCGAAAGGGTGGGGGCGATGAGGGTCGAGTAGGTCGAATCCTGTTCATCAATCACCTGACCCCCAATTAGGAGTTCGACCTTGGAGATCACATCGGTCCAGTTATCGGTGAAGGTGTTGGCCGAGAGACCATCACCCGCGATGGGCATGAGGTAGACATAGTTGAGGAGATCCCCCTTACGCTCGAAGCGGATGGTGGACATGCCGTTGTTCGAGACGTTGCCTTGGATGACCTGACGCTCGACAGTTTGGGAAAAGTTTGTGTGACGCTTGTAGGTCGACCTGAAAAAGCTGACTTGGGGGTCACCAACGAGGTGCACATCCTGGGCTCCGACGGCGACGAGTTGGGCAATACCACCAGACATTTTATAATATAGTGAGACTTTATTTTTAAGCTGGGACGATTCTTAAAAGGTTAGACATGGGCGACTTACAAACTGGGCTACAATTTGTAAGAAGGGTGGGGAAAGGGACAATGTCGATTGGGACGAGTGACTTCGCCACTCGGGATTTAGACAGCATCAGTGCAGGTCTTCATAGTTTTAAGTTTATTGTAAAGGAGTTCATAGACGTTTCCTGTGAGGGGCGTTTCAGATTCGATACTAACACCAAAACCACCAATATCCCTAGATCCACTCGCACGTAGCGCCTGGCTCACCCACATGGTGAAGCGACCTTCGAGGATATACTTTGTCGTGGTTGTCACTGTTTCCACATCAGTTTCGGGATCAGAGTTCCTTTCCTTCTCCACCCTGATATCATTCTCACCCACGGAAGCGTAGGGGTTCGTAACAGTGAGTCCGTTGGAGAGCGTAATCGTTTCGTTGAGGGTGACACCCATTTATAGTATAAGGTGAGATTTTTTAAATAAGTTTACACGAAACGAGGGCAGCCTTATAGGTTCCGTGATCGACGAGGGTGTACGCTGGTACCGTATTGGTAGTGTCTTCCCATACAATTTGACCATTTTCATCGAGGACATCCACGAGTTCAACTCGAACTTCCAACTCATCATACTGGTCTAATTCTCTTGTCGATTCAGTTATAATTACAGTGAAATATGTATTCTTTTGCGTTTCCGTGTATTCGACTTGTTCTTTGGGTGTCAATTTATTGTAATCTTCAAGTGATAGTTCAATATAACGTCTTATACTTCTACCTGGGTCGTCCGATTTATCATGTTTTGTTTTACTTATTATAGTACCACCTGAATCGTAATAATAAAATTTATCACCAAATACATCATCTCTTTTTGCGTATACCGTTTCTGTTACTATCTTCTTACTTTTTTCGGACAACTGTTGCTCGTAATCATAAAGCCCACATTCATCATCAGTTTTTAAAATGTAGTAATTGACATTCGAAAACTCCTTCTTTGGAACACGAATGGCTCGCTGCATGGATTCTGTGAAGTCGCAATCTTGTGTCACCTTGGCGATAGTGTAATTACGAACACTATCGTCACCCTGTTTTTGTGCATATCCCGGTGACACGTTTGACGACGTTACCAAGTCACCCGATTCAAGTGGTCCATTAACATCCGTGACCCATATGCACGTGTCACCTTTCGTATCAACGAGTGTATCGTAATCATTTGTGTCAGTTTTTTTATCAGAGACGACACCATACCATTTTTTGTCCATGTGGACATTTGAGAGGGTGACGATGGGTATCGTATTCGTCTTATGGGTGTTTGTATCAGCACTCACGACGAGACCTGTGATGTCTTGTGCCCACGTGTTTGACACGGTTGTCTTGGTTCTCGGAAGTTCCGTCACAATTTCTTGGATAGACTTGATTGTATAGGGGATGAGTTGATCATACTTTACCTGTGCGGGTTCACTCCCCCAAGCAGAATAGTCGGGGTCATCTTCAATACTATCACTTGGCGCGAGGGGTTTCTCAGGTGTCGGATCTGCATATACACCGAGTGAAACAATGTGTCGCAGTTCTGGAACGTCGTACCATATGTCTTGTGCCATGAGACCAGATTCGTAATGGGATAGAACGGGATCAGCTAGATTGGTCTGTTTTAAATAATTCTGGGGAGAGAGTTTCATAAGCGTCGTTGTGGCATCCTTGATGAGAGTTTCATGTATCTTGAGACGGTCATCGGATGCGGAATATACAAATTGATAACCAGTGTAATACACCGCTGAACCTGTTCCAGTATTTACGGGTCTCACACTAAAACCGTTCGCCACGCCGTTCACGGAAATTCCACTAGCATTTAGTACCGTTGATTGATTAGGCTGACTGTTATAACCCGCAAAATGACCAATCGCAATACTATGAATCCCCTGACTGGTAAAACCCGCATCTGCCCCAATCGCGATAGATCTAGAATTATCATCTGTAAGACTCTGACTGGTCACACCCGCTGCGTGTCCGATAGCGATACAGAAGTTCCGCTGATTGTACCGACCCGCTGTGTTCCCCACGGCGGTGGCGTTGTTTCCCTGACTGGTCTGACCCGCTAGGCGCCCCACGGCGACGGTGTTGCTTCCCTGCCCAGTCTGACCCGCTGCGTTCCCCACGGCGACGGCGTTGACTCCCTGACTGGTCTGACCCGCATTGACCCCCACGGCGACGGCGCCGTCTCCCTGACTGGTCTGACCCGCTGCGTTCCCCACGGCGACGGTGTTGGCTCCCTGTCCAGTCGAACCCGCATTGCGCCCCACGGCGACGGCGTAGGCTCCCTGACTGGTCTGACCCGCTAGGTACCCCACGGCGACGCCGAAACTTCCCTGATTGTACCGACCCACGTCAACCCCTATGGCGACAGAAAAACCCATTTGGTTTTGTTCACCGGCTAGGTACCCCACGGCGACGGCGTTGCCTTCCTGTGACGTACGCCCTGCATCTTCTCCAACCGCAACAGATCGAAGTCCCTGACTGGTCTGACCCGCTGCGTACCCCACGGCGACGGCGGAGTCTCCCTGAGTGTTATTACCCGCTAGGAGCCCCACGGCGACGGCGCTGTCTCCCTGAGTGTTATTAGCCGCCTGGTTCCCAATGGCGACGGAGTTGTCTCCCTGATTGTACCGAGCCGCTAGGTACCCCACGGCGACGGCTTGGGTTCCCTGACTGGTCAGACCCGCTGCGTACCCCAAGGCGGTGGCTTGGGTTCCCTGACTGGTCAGACCCGCATAGTACCCCACGGCGACGGCGTTGGCTCCCTGACTGGTAAAACCCGCTTGGGGTCCCACGGCGACGGCGAGGGTTCCCTGTGTGTCATTACCCGCATTGACTCCCACGGCAACGGCGAAGATTCCCTGTCCAGTCTGACCCGCTAGGTACCCCACGGCGGTGGTGGAGGCTCCCTGAGACGTCTCACCCGCTAGGTACCCCACGGCGACGGCTTGGGCTCCCTGACTGGTCTCACCCGCTTCGTTCCCCACGGCGACGGCTTGGGTTCCCTGATTGTACCGACCCGCTAGACGCCCCACGGCGACGGCGTAGTCTCCCTGACTGGTCTGACCCGCTGCGTTCCCCACGGCGATGGCTTGGGTTCCCTGACCAGTCGAACCCGCATTGACCCCCACGGCGACGGCGGAGGATCCCTGCCCAGTCGAACCCGCACGGTCCCCCACGGCGACGGCGTAGATTCCCTGACTGGTATTACCCGCTTGGTACCCCACGGCGGTGGCGGTGGCTCCCTGACTGGTCTGACCCGCTTCCCGCCCCACGGCGACGGCGTTGATTCCCTGACTGGTCTGACCCGCTACGTTCCCCACGGCGACGGCGTAGGATCCCTGAGCGTCATTACCCGCATTGACTCCCACAGCAACGGCGGCGAATCCCTGCCCAGTCGAACCCGCACGGTCCCCCACGGCGGTGGCGTTGGCTCCCTGACTGGTCCGACCCGCTTCATTCCCCATGGCGATGGCGAAGGCTCCCTGTCCAGTCGAACCCGCTAGGTACCCCACGGCGACGGTGTTGACCCCCTGAATCGTCTCACCCGCTAGGGTCCCAATGGCGACATTATTGGTGTTGCTGTTCGCCTTGATGAATGTCGTTCCACGGATTTGAACATCACCTGGAAAGTTTTGAATGTTCGTCGACATATAGTATTATAGGCTAAATTTATTACGGCTTAAGGACGAGGGACGCTTTGTTTGGAGTATGAAGATTTTCTTTATGTGCACCCACTGTAATCAGGGGACTGGGTACGCTCGTGTCGCGAACAAACTCGTGAACCACCTGGCGTCTCTCCCTGGTGTTGAAGTTGTCTACT
>Ga0208770_1000432_pt1 | contig 27437 bp, 32 predicted proteins | sample AntAceMetag02UK9_FD_184771 | JGI IMG/M metagenome (GOLD analysis project Ga0208770, IMG submission 184771) | Saline lake microbial communities from Ace Lake, Antarctica - Antarctic Ace Lake Metagenome 02UK9 (SPAdes) (version 2) | ecosystem: Environmental > Aquatic > Non-marine Saline and... | reverse complement strand
TGATGAACACCCAACAACCACAACCCTAACTAACTAATATTATGGCAGACCAAGCCCCAATCGACCTAGTCAACACGAACCCAAATCAACCCTTTTTACCTCAGGGCTACACAGGTGCAGCAGGTGGCCAACCCGGACCGAGGCAAGGCCAAGCCGGACCGAGGCAAGGCCAAGCTCCAACTCAGCAAATAAACCCATTCCAACAGGCCTTACTGCAACTGTTAGGAGGACAACAGAATCAACAGAACATGGGAGACGTAATGAAACAAATGCGGACTACTCGTTCTGACGATCAAGCGGCTGCACAACAAGCAAAGACTGACAAGTTCTTTGCGTTTAAAAATACCAACCCAGCTAACCGCGCTAGTCAAGGAAACACCGCAGAAAACCAATGGGCAAAACTCGGCGGTGGAGATATACTGACTCAATCGCAACAGGAAGCTGGTGCAACAGGGATGGACCAAGACGAGATTGATAAAATGAAAAAATTGCAAGGCCAGGCCGCTGTTATGCAACGAGACCAAAAGGTTCCACTCCAGTCCCACGGCGTAGTCGAAGAAGGACCGAACGGACAGAATAAAATCTATTCGCAAGATGGCGATCAAGTTGGTTCGTCCTATCAAGCAGACCCGAATCTTATCGGACCTCCTGTTGAAGGGAAGATCAACGGAATGCCTGCGTCCCAGGCGTTTATTCCACAGCAAACAATTCAAAGCGCAGGAGAACAAAACGCAGCCGCGGTCGCGCAGCTGTCTCCACAAGACCAGGCAGAATATGCCCGTCTTGTTGCGGAAGGTACTGCCAAGTCCGGTCCACAGAAAAAACCCGGCAAGGGCGGATTATTCGGCACTGGTATGTTTGCACCTCGTCCCTAACCACTACCTTATATGGCCCTCTCTTATCGTCAAGTCTCCGATCTATACGACACGCTGAAAAGCGCTGGCGTTGTGCAGGAATCCCTGTCTGACTGGTCGACAATGCAAAACCGGAAACGCGGGAACAACTCGTTTGATGCGGGTGTTAACGACAACTGGATTAAACAGGCGTCGACGGGAATAGATCGCGCGTTGGAATGGACCGGACTTCCGGACATAGGAGAGGGCTTTGGACGATCGGTAGGAACGGCCGTTGGTCGACCGGAGGAAGGAGCAAACATCGGTCGGAGCTTGCCGCGGATGTTTGTGGATTTTGCTCCGTTGTTTATTCCTGGTGCTGGTGCAGGATTTACTGCTGCCAGACTTGCAGGCACAGCCGCACTTAGTGGTGCAGGAGCATATACGGAAACTGGCTCCCCTGCTGTAGGTGTAGTTGCCGGTGCAACGAACGCTGCCATGCCCGCGGTTTACCAAAAGAGCCTGAGAACAGCGTTGGGAATGTTTGGAGACAGCGCGGGCAAGTTAGCTGGTCCAATGCTGAACCCTGCGGGCAGACTTAGTGCAGTCATGGGCGAAGCCGTCAATCCCGCTATTGCTAATCGGATTATGCCGCTTACTAGAACACAAGGTGCCGTGTCTCTGGGTGCTGGTGAAGTTGGAGCAAGTATCTTTGGTGAAGTTGGAGCAATGGCACAGTCTGCGGTGAACCCGAACTCGGAGTATCACTTCGATCCAATTACAGCCGCGTTAGACATGACTCTTGGCCAGCTTCCGTTCGCGGGACTAATGCTGACGAAAACTGGTCGGGCTGAGTTTGGAGGACGGACGTCGAAAAAGGAGTTCTTGGATACAAAGGCAATTATTGCTAAGACAGAACTAGCTCTCAAACTCGGCGCAGAGAAGCGTAAGGTTGCGGAGAACACTCCCGGCACAGTGCCTTTGGAAACAATAACAGTGGATCTTGCATCTAGTTTGGAAGAGCTTCGTGGTCAGCGGAGAACTCGCACGGAGTCTAAGGGCGAAGGCGTTTCGTTAGAAGAAGCCAATCGCCAAGCGGATGAAGAATATCAACGGATGCAAGACTTAAATGTTGCGACTGGAGGCAAAAATGTTGTCGGCGGAGCATTCGTGCATAAGAATAGCAAACAGTTCGATGTTTTCGGAACAGAACACGGAACAAACAAAAACGGGACGTTCCGTATTGTCGAAGTAAAAGACCTTCGCGGACAGGATTTGCGGTATTCCGACGGGACAAAGATTGAAGTTGGAGACTTAGTCGGCTTTCCTACGGGGAGCGAGCCAGGGTCAAATCGGGAAGCTGGACAGACGAATTTCTTTGTCCCTCGTGATGCTGCGGTAAGAATGTCGGATAACCCGCTGTATAAAGTAAAGAAAGAAAAAAGTCCGGATAACTTCCAAGAGTTACCTGTGCAGTCGAAAGACGCACAGCGGACAGAGCAAATCAAATCGGGCAAGGAAATCCTCGACGGAGTGGAAAAGGAAATTGCTACGGCGATGACTCCAGAACAGTTTGAGGCTGGCATCTTCAAGATAAATGCGCTACGTGAACATTATGGAATGGCACCTTTGGATAATGCGGCCGTTGCTGAAAGACGGAAGTGGCTAGATGCCGAGTCTGCAAGCCTGGAAGCTCCGACGGATAAGGAAGCCGTACAGAGTTTGATCAATGAAACACGAAAGGAAGTAACCAAAGCAGAGCAGGAACAAAGTACGTTCGAAGATGCAATGCAGTTCATGGGAGAGAATGAAGTCAATAGTCGAGACCCCACTCATTTACAGCAGGAGGAACACAAGTTTCTTCTTGACTTGCAGAATACATTCCTCGAACTTGGCGGAGATGGGAACTCGAATTACCAAAAGATTATTAACTCAGGTATGTTCCATCGGAAAGCGGACTTTGCGTTAAGGAATGGTGAACTCGCGACTAATGAAGGAAGAGAGGCGTTCAAAGCGAGCTTTGTTTCTGCGATCCTGCAAGGAGAAGGGTTAAGTAAGAAAGGTGACATTACATTTACGCTGCCTAAGGACGAGATCGTCAAGCAAACTACAGAAGAAAATTTCGAGGAGTTGCGTATGCTCGCGGATCAAGTAGGAATGCGCGAAGAACTGGATGCGGCTTTAGCTGGAGGGACGTTGAAGGCTGTGCAAGATGTTGTTCGGAAAATGAACAAAAAACAAGAAGAGGGCGAAACGTACGGCTGGCAGGACGGGCAAGACGATAGCGAAGGCCGAGCGTATGGAGATGGCCAGGTTCGTCCTAGTCCGGGCCGGGTTACTGCTGGTATAACTGGGCGGCTTATTAAACGGGGAAAAGAATCAGCTCCGTACGGATTGCAGCGCATTGATGTAGAAGCGGAAGGCGTAACAATACTTCTAAAAACTGAACCAGCGACCGAAGTCTTGGAGTTGTTAAAAGCCCATGGTTTGGACTGGCCTAAAATACGTGAACTTGTAGCAGACGACTTGGATGACGGTTCTGGTCAAAGGGTGAATGTTGAACCGTTACCGAATGAAACTACTCGTGAATGGTTCAGTCGAACTAATCTTGATTTTGAAAGTTTGGATTCGCGTCCTAAAGTGTTTGATGAAGTTGCAGGGTATGAGAAAGCACAAGGTGAATCGTCTATAGAAATCCTACAAAAGGAAATTTATAATGTAGTTAAAAATCCGAGTCCAGTCGCAGCGCGTTCGCCGGAAAAACCCTGGACTCCGACTGCGCCAAAGGATGTCAAGTTGGTATCCTCTGTCGGCAATTCTGGCAAAAGTCAACTAGAGCATCTCCTACAATCCGAACATCCTGTCATTCAGGAACTGGCAGCCGACTTGCACGCCATGAAACTGGACGGAGCATTGGACCTGATTGAAATCAAATGGTCTAAGAACGAGGAATCGGGAATGTCGTTTGCAGTGCAGGCAGACGGAAAGAGAGTTATTATCAACCTTGCGGAGAACCTTTCCAAAATGTCGGAGCTTTCGCGGCAGTCGATTATGGTGCACGAATTGTTCCATGGGCTAACCTTGCACGAGCTGGCAAATCCTGCGAAAGCGGAGCATCGGAATGCGTTGGAGATGTTGCGCAAAGAGGTTATAGGGAAAGTTTCTCCTGAACTCCGGGCCATTGTCGAAGCAGCGGAGAAGTCAAATTGGTATGAACGCTACGCCAAAGAAGAAGCGGGCATGGCAGAGTTGACGACCAACACGGACTTGGTTGATTCTGCTTATGCTTTGTTGAACGGGGATGAATTTGTTTCGCAGACGTTCTCTTCTAAAGAGTTTCGGGATATCCTGACCAAAATCAAAGTCGATAAAAACAACGGCTTGCAGGCGTTTAAGAACTGGGTCGGGTTCATTCTCGGATTCAAAAATACAGAAGGTTCTGCTTTTGACGAAGTCATGAACATCACATCGAATGTTTTGAATACGACTAAGAGCGTAGCATCTGTTCGAGCTTTTGGCCTGGACTATTTTAGCAAACAAGGTTTGGATGCAGGTTCTGCCAGAGGGTATTCGGATAGATTAGTTGGATTACTCGCGGCCAAAGATGCAAGCAAGGCTGACATTCTGAATACCATTTTCGAACATAAAGAGGTAACTCCCGGTATGCGCGTGGCACAAGAGTTTGTTACGAAAGCTTACGAGGAGAATGGTCCGGACAAAGAGTTCTTTAATTGGTCCTTGGAGGAAGCGGGATATGAACAAAGTCCTGCCGGTTTCGAGACATTTATTAAGGATATGTTGCTAGGCGACGGCAAGAACATTAAAGACTGGATGGATGTCATGCCTGATGCGATGAAACCGTTGTTGTATGAACGCGCTAATGACGCTGCGGTTATGCTCAAAGCGTTGAATGCCTTCGACGACAAAGGGGTGATGCAGTGGCTTAACGTAGAAAGTATGGACGGACTCAAGTCTGGCATTGCTGAAGCGTTGGATGCTACGCATACTATCATGCAGGCGAATGCTTACGGGAAGATCGCTTACGAACAAATGCAAGGACTTGCCGGTTTGGATCCTGTCGGTGCGGCGGAGATTTACTCGACGAAACCAAGTTTGTTCTGGACCAAGGAAGAGATGGGATCGCTTGCGAAGTTTATTATGAAACCTGCACAAGCGATTCTTAACCATCCGTTGCTTGCAGAAGGTGTGGACAAGGGATATCAGTTGATGACTAACTCCCGACATATGCAACTTGCTGGTCACGCCGCTTTTGCTATTGACCTGGATGCAGGAGTTCCAACGGACAAAGCCGTAGACACGATGTTTAAGACCATAGGAAGTCCGAGGGTTGTTCGCGCCGTGGACGGATGGATCTTCGCTAATCAACAAGAGGGACAGAAGACAGGGAAGATTGTCACGCTGCCTATTACAAGTCCGCAAGTACAGGAGTTACTTAAAGGGTTGTCGAAAGGGGATCGGGAGTCGGTGCAGCAACTTACTGTGCAGAAAGAGCTTTCTCAACAGAAGATGAACCTTGTGACTCTGGACGGTATGCGCAAAGTCTCTGTCTCCAACGCCGCTGCACTGATTGCGGATACGTCTGGATTCAAATTGAATCGAAACGTAGAAATTGCCGATGCGGTAATGGAGTATGCGCTAACAGATTTCTCCGACCCACAGAAGGCTGCGATGGCGAACCAGAAAATGCAACAACTTTCATTGGAGGTCAAGCCCGAAATCTTGCAGACGCTTATCAAGGTTCTTACGAACGAATCCGCTAAGTGGAGGAATTGGGATACGTTCATGAGAGACAATCCTGGATGGGCGAGTGCACAACGTATGGGAGATTATACTGCCACGTTTGCAAACGGCAAAATGGACAAGTTTGACAGCAAAGCAGAAGCAGAGTTGCGGGCGAAACAGACAGGCACGACCTTACAGTCGTTTACAAAAGTCACGGCGAATATGGACTTCGCTCCGCATTTCGGTTCGGGGACTGAGAGTTGGATTGCACAGATGCGGGTCTATGATAAGAATATGCAGGACATGATGGTGGCCAAGTTTGGACCGGAGATTCTGGAGACAATGCAAAAGACTTCCGCCGTGGAACAGTTTGCAGTCGTGGCAAAACAAGCTGGTATCGTAGATGTTCCTACGAAAGCGAGAACATTACGTAAAGGAGCGGAGGATCTTTCTTACTTGAAGAACCACTTCTCGTGGATTGGAAAGACTTCTACCTACTGGGCGCGGCAAATTTACCAGGCGGAAATGCGGTTGGTGTTGATGGACCCAGAGTTGCAAAGCAGACCTGACCTCAAAAGCTACCTTAAACAACACGCGGAAAACATCTTGTCTCCAGATCCAAAAGTTGCACGGATGGCGACGCGCTTTACAACGCATTGGCTTCTCGGTGCAAACGTGGCTTCTGCCATGGCGAACGGAACGCAGATGTTTCTTCGTGGAGCCGGGCAGCTTACAGCGTTGACAGCGAACCCGTTGCGGTCGTATAAGATGATAGCGTCGGCAGGCAAGGAAGTTATATCAGGCAAGTGGAACACCGCAGAGCATGAATGGTTAAGACAGCAAGCGACTCACGACGGTGAAATCGGCCTGACTATTTATGATGTCGAAGAAGCGACGAACGAGGTTCTGTCAAATAACATTAAACGACATATTGCAGGTCAGGGAAAGAAAACCGCAGGAGATCATGCAAGCACGTTGCTTGGAGGATTGCAGACTGGAAGTATGTGGATGTTCCGGCAGGTGGAGCATTTCAACAATAGTGTTGCACTTCTGGTTGCTTTCGATCATCACCGTAACCAGGGAATGTCAAAAGAGCAAGCGTATATAGAAGCCAAAAGGTTTAACCATGCAGTGAATGACGTCGGAGGAAAGGTGAACCGGTCGGTTGGAGCATTCTCCGGTCAGGATACGTTTTCCAAGTCGACAGCGATGATCGCGAATAGTATGCAATCTTACGTTATCGGGAGTATTGGCCAGCTAACGCACTTGATCGGCAAAGGGTTCTTTAATCCGCCTGGATTTACTCCGCATGAGAAATACGCAGCTAAGGTTGCTGCAGTTCAAATGCTTGCAGTCCAGTTCGCTATGGCAGGCACACTCGGAATGCCCTTTATGGCAGGAGGGATTGCGTTGCTGGAGAAGCTCTTTCCAAACTTGCAACTTAACAAGAACTTGCGGGAGCTTCTCGCACAGTTCTTTGGCGAAGACGAAGAGAGTGGACACACGTTCTCGGATGCAGCAACTACGGGTTTGCCTTCACTCCTTGGTTGGGATTGGCAGAGCAGACTGTCCATGGGAACACTGCCCGGCGTGAGCGAGTATAACGGGTTCCAAGTAGACCAGCTTATTGGTGCGCCGTTATCGGTAGCCACAGGCTTGTTCAAAGGGGCGACGAAACTTGCACAAGGGGATGCTTCTGGTGTCCGGGATTTGATGCCTCCTGCGTTTAAGAAGATTTTTGAACTTACGCAGAGTGGTGGTGGACCGTTAATGGACAGCCGTGGCAATCCTACGATTCAGCCGACACCGGGTGAGCAACTTGGTATGTTGGCAGGATTCCAACCAAAGAGGAAGGCTGACTTCAACGCAGCGCAAAGAATTGCGGTTAGAGCGGACAAGGTCGCGAATCAGAAGGTGGCGACGTTTAGACAGGACCAAGCACAACTGGCTATTGAAGGCAAGTTCGGAAATGTGCAGGCGACATTGCGAGCACAGTTACAGGAGAATCCAGAACTGGATGTCAGAGGTGAGATCCAAGCAATAGCACGCCAAGCAGAGTCGCTTGCGTTCTTCCGGGACTTGAGGCGTTCAGGATCGTCTGCCCGTAAGGACGTCCTGTCTAAGTTCAACCTTCCGTCAGACGCTTCGGAAGCTGCAAGGCTGGAATTCCGACGACAGATTGAGGCTCAGTTGGGATTGGTAACTCGCTCACAGGGGAGGTCGGCACAGGTTGCTGTGTTAATGGATCAGCTACGGGCGGAGCTTCCGAACGCAACTCGGTCGGAGCTACGTCAGCTTGCGGAGCAGTCTCTACGGAAGCGGCAAACGCAACCATCGTTGCCGGCGTACCAGTGATTTCGTCCTGCATACCGCTGGTCCTGTTCGTCAAGTAAGCAGAGGAAATCTGTTTAGATTGGAGCAAGAACTGGTAGCATTCTTCAAAGTCATTGGGCGGTTTGCACGATGACCAGAAGAGAGTCTTCACACGTTTTTTGGACAATGGTTCGGATTGGCCTTGTAGATAGTCGAGAATCTTCGATGCTACTGCGGCTAGTTCGTTCCGTCCAAATCCGCCAAATACTTTAGCAAGATCTTGTTCCATGATTTCTAAATAGTCAAGAGCAATTTGAATATGTGGAATGCGAAGCACAAGGTCGTAGGATTCGGAAAGCATTGTCAGTATGGCAATCTTTAAGACTTGATGGGGTTTGCTCGTATACCAGGACCGTAACTGCGGAGTTTGCTTGGGGACGTTGTGGGAATGTTCGTCATACCAAATTTTCCAGAATGCCCAGACTTCGGCACTAACGGCAATTTCTCCGTGCAACTTCTGCAAACCTTTAGCGTATTCTACTGCAGCAGCTCGTTGGACTTTCTGATCATCGTCGAAGCCGGGTTGGCTGTGGGGATTGTTCCACTGACGTTCTCCAAACTGGCAGATAGTTCTGCGGGCAAAACCCGACGCAATGATTCGTGCTTTTTGTAGATCAGAAGAAACTTCCGTTGTGAGTGCGGACAGGAGGACAATGTAGGGTCCAATAAGGTTATCTTCTCCCATATTTTTTGTCCGGTATTCATAAAAGTCTTCGTCGTAAATGTCATTAAGTGCGTTGATCCAACCTGCTTGGTTAAGGTTAATAAAGTTAATGAATTCGTTAGCGATGATTGTCATTGGATGGACTTCGCGTATCTCGCCGTCAGGCCACTTTGTAGGGAACGCTACTGGCGAAGGAACAGGAGGATTCTTGCTAGAGTCCCCGGCCATGAATCGCCAGAGACCTTCTGGTGTTTCTACAGAACGGGAAATAGGAATATCGTTAAGTTCTGCGATAACGCGTTTGGCTTTACGCAACGCAATGGATTTGCCGTTGCCTGCGTCTCCGACGAGCATGACATAGATGTTAGGGTAAATGACTTCGTCTCCGAAGGATAGCCACACACGTCTAGAAACTGCTGCAGACAGGCAGACGTAGCCAGCCCAAACATGGAACATTTCAGGGCATTCGTTTCCGGTAGAGTAGGAAAGATAGTTACGGAGAAAGGACATTAGGAGTTGGGTTGGGCTTTAGGTCAGATAGGGTTACGGTTGCGGTGCGAAGAAGGCCATTGTGGTAAACTTCGATCACCGCATTGTTGTCTCGGATTTCTTTTAAGACAGCGGTGTAGTTTTGGTCAGGCTGGCTGCCACCCCAGAACTTAGGGTAGAGGACAGGGTCACCTGGCTTCATCTTCAATCAGTGCGTTAAGGAGTTCGAGGTAGTTTAGGGCGTCCATGATTCGACCTTGGATTGGCTCGGACATACCGGCATCTGGCTTTTTTGCGTATTGGCCGATGGAAGCTACGTGTTTGCGGAAGTAAACATACCAGACTTGAATCGGAGTCAGGCCAAGTTCAGTCGCTACGACTTTGAAGTTATTCAGGACATCGGAATGTCCTTCAGTATATTCAGGCCGTTTGGCCATGACGATTGTCCGGCGGGAAGTTGAGAGGGAGTCGCATAGTTTGTCGAATTGTTCAGTTGTCATAGTAGTGTTGGGTTAAGTGGAATGCCTGCGGTAGAGTAAAGGAGGAACTTAACTTTGACGGAAGTGCCAACAATAAGGGAAGGTTGCTCCCAGTAAAGTATGCGTTGATGGTCGGTAAGGCCACCGCTTACGGTGAATGTATCTCCGTTGCCGACAGCGCAAACGAGTGCTCCGACCATGCTTTCATACTTGCCTTCTCTTCCTTCTTGTATTCCGATGCAAGTAAACTCTGCGTCGTGCCAGTCTTTGCGTTTGAGCAAATGCCAGCAACGGTTGTCTTGGTCGGACAGGAAAGGAGAGCGGGTATTGTTAGGGACGTGGAGGGAGCCAGCACGAGGTTGTTTCGGGGCCGTGTATGGGCAATCTCCTAACCGATACATCATGCCTTCATACCCTTGGGCTACGAAATTTGCGTATAGCGCATTCGCTTCGTCTTCATCATGAACACGTAATGTAGGAACTGGTTGAATAGGACAATCGGAAACAACAACGAGGTCGAACTTGCGTTTATACCGTTGGGAGAATGCTTCCGTCGAGTCGATAACATCGAAGATGTGGTATTGGACTTGCACTGTGTCCTCGTTAGCTTCCTGACGGACAGGAGTTACTGCTCCGTTAATGCGTTGCAATGGCCAACCGTGGACATACAGCTCCCCGTCTGTTAGGACATTATCTGGTAGGAGGTTTTCCAACGCGGTTGCGATGTGCAAGAGCACGTTACGGTTCCAGGGAATTTCGTCTCGGGATTGGAAATGTCGCTGACCGGAAATCGTCCCGGAGAGTGCGCGGATTCCGTTAAGTTTTGGCTGGACATAACAGGGGAACGAGAGGCGATGGGGTTCGTATGTGTGGGCAAGTAGGGGTTTCATCGAAAAGTTACTCCGTATTTTTCCAGTGCATTCTTGACTGCTTGACTAGGTGTTGCACCGAATGACGGATCTTCAGACGAAACATTTGAATCTTGTGGTAGTACTCTGGCTTCAAACATGTAGCCAAGAAAACTCCCGTCTGGTGCATAGTTACGTTGTGAACGGCTGTAAGATAGAACAAACTGGTCATTCTGTCCATTGCGGATTAGGTTGTTAGTGTAGCGTTCTGTTACTTGTTGTGGTGTGTTCATAAGTAGGACTTTGTTTATTAGGGACTGTGCAACTGGGGCTTCGTCAAAGACGAGTCCTAGTAAGGGTGTTTTGTTTTCCTGTTTTATTTCTCCGTTGTTCATATACTTTCCTCCTGCTCCCCCCAAGACGAACCGTAGTTCCCTTCGAACGGAATTGTTACCGGTATACCGGCGATTATTAGTTCATTGTTAAAATATTCTTTCATCTTGTTTTTGGCCCAGGTTCGGCGGAGTTTTTCCCAGACTACGCAGAGCGCATCATGCACTTGGTGAACAGGGACAATGAAAAGACCGCCGGGTTTCCGTTGGATTGTAGCTACCCAAGTATCATAAGCATTCATTAAGATAACCCCGCTAATCCTGTTGGCTGGATCTTTCCACAATTTCAGCATAGCCAAAGACGTAGCCCACGTGGTGTTGTTTTGTGGTTCATTCGCGAGGAATTCTTTTAGCGTAGTGTTAAGTTCCTTTCCGGTTCGACGGCCGAAGAACACCCGGTTGTGGCCAGAAGCCGACCGTAGTTCTCCTTTGGAAGTTAGCATTGCAGACGACCATGTATGCCAAAAGCTTACGCCACGGTAGCGGGCGAGATAGAGTTGTTGGAGTCGTTTAGCGTCTCCGAAAGCAAGATATACTGGCACACCGGATTCTTTATAGGAGTCCATCAGGACGTTCATTTGCATTGTTGGGATTCCCATTAGGTAGTTAGTTCCGTGCTGCACTCGTTTGCATCCAAGGTAAAGCCATTTACCGATTTCTTTTTGGACAAGAGGGAAGACTTTGTCGTGCAGCCACTTTAAGTCTGGGCGAGAAAGCGTGTTAATGACTTCACCAAAGTAATACAATAACGCAATGATCTTCGCTGGTTTCATCCCGGCTTTGTAATCATCGAACATAGTCGGATCGCCAAGAGCTTTACAACGACAGGCTACTGTCCATCCGTCTGCCCCTTCAAGATCGCACTGGGCGAAGTCATGTCCAGCGGACTCAGCAGTATAGGAAAAGCGCAGGTCTTTTTGGATGGTTTGTAAGTTTGCTCCGGAGCCTGTAGGAGAAGAGTAACATTTAACTCTACCTGTCTCAGCTTCAAGTGAATACCCGCAACGGACCCGACCATCAGAGTCCGCGACGATTGACAACGTCTCGCGGACTCCTTCAAGGTGGCGGTGGCGTAGGATGTTGGTAAGAAAAGGGTCATGTGAATGGAGTTTTTTTAGTTTAAGCAGCGCATCTTTATCGGAAGTAAGCTTAGTTGTAAGCCTGCCATTGACCTTGGCAAACTGTTTCGGGTAGCCGCCGGAAGCATAAAGGTAATCGCAAAGTTTCTTCGACGAGAGCGAACCCTTTGGTCCTCGGAGCGGTCCTTTTGCTTGTTTGTCTAACCATGCTCCCAGTTTGTCCAGCTTCTTTTGGACACCTCGGAGTTTTGTTGTGACTGCCGGTTGGTCATACTTGATGCCATTTAGTTCCATGAACAGAAAGCAGTTCTGCAAGTCGATAATGGTCTTGTAATGCTTCATCGACTCCGGCGAAAGCGCGTTGTCTTGAGCAAGGCAAATTTCTAAAGTAACAGCGGAGTCCATACCGCAGCCGTGAGCCAGGTTGTCGATCCCTGTTCCATACATGGTATCGTCTTTCCAGTGGGGCTGACGAGTCCAGATGGAGCCTTGAGTGGATAGTCCACGGGGAAGCTCGGCATACACAGCCCAGCCTTTAATCATGGTATCTTGGGTTACATTACGGATAGGGATTCCGTATCCAAAGGACAGTACGAAATTATCGTATAATTGGTTCTGCAAAACTTTAGGTACGTCATCGCGATACATAAGTTTGGCGAAAGCTCGAAGGAGACGAACGTGATCCGTTTCCGTATACCTTCCCCAAGCGATTGACCATGCCCGCGAAGGGTCAGGAGAGAGGCTAACGCAGGGCCAGCCATAGCGGAGACGATCTTTGTCCTTCGGTTTAGCGAGAGCTTTCGCATTGACCAGCCACTTAGGTAATCCTCCTTCAATGTCGAGAGAGCAGTAGATCCCGGCACCCCAGGTATCCATAAGGAAGCACAACTCGTCAGCAGATGCGGATGTATGGATTGTCCGGACAGGGAGCGATAAGGAAGGATGTCGGCTTTCAGTAACTGTTCTTTGTAAATCGAACTGAAGAAGAGGAAAGGTGGAATAATCTCGGAGGACATAGAATGGGTCATAGGTTGAAATGCATTTACAGTTAAATACAGGAGAGTGAAAAAGGCTTCCACGCCAGCCACGAAGATCCGCTTTCCAGGAGAGAGCTTTGCCGCGCATACGTGGAGGTTGAGCCTGTCCGAACTTGGCATAGTTAAGAGCGGCAGGCCCGAGACAAAGGAGGATGTTCGGTTGAAGTCGAGCAAGCTCTTCTTGTATGGTTTGTCCTCCTTCCGTTACTTCCCTTCCGCCCCATGCGATAGAGGCGAAAGATCCGTTAGGGATTTGGCTTGGAACAAGATAGGAAAGATAAGAGTTCCGGGTAGCAATTCCTTGTGCATGGAGGATGGAAGACAGAAAGTTACCTCCTGTTCCACAAAAAGGAATGCCATATGCGACTTCTTGTTTTCCCGGACTGTCTCCGAGGATGGCAATCTTGTTAAATGTGCCTACGGGAAATTGGGCTGCGATTGATTTACGTTGGAGGACAAGGTTTGTTGAAATTTCCATACAGCTTCAGAGATTAAGTGCTGGTGACTAGGGTTGATGGTAGAGAGGTGAGCGTAGACGATAGGGTCCGTGGTGATTCCGACGGTATAGCGCAAAGCGGAATCGAAAGAACCGTCCGCGTCGAGATGGACTTCATACCTGTCGGCAGAGCGAAGATCTGTTACGGAGAGGGTCACGAGAAAGTTACATGCTCGCCAATAGCACGCCGGTAGAAAGATTTGAGATTCGAGATGAGAGTTGAAAAGTGTGTAGGGTTGATCTCTGCACCAATGGGTTTCATTCCGTAGGTAGCAAAGGCAATCGGACCGGAGCCAGAGCCAGCGAACGGGTCAAATACAGTCTGACCGGGAATGGCCACAGCTTGTAGAATAAAATGCCAGAGTCCTTCGGGCTTGGCAAACGGGTGGCCAAAGAGCTTGACGGTAGCACGAGAAGCACAGCGGAAGATGGAAGTCTGTTGGGATTTCTGCAGCGTTGCTCCAGGTTTCCGACAGACCATAGCATATTCCATGTTTTTGGTGAAGTTATATTGTGCCGCACCGTTGGAGTTGAAGTCGGATTTTTCCCAAATGAGTGGCCAGCGTTGGACTTTCCAACCGCAAGCGTAAGCATAGCGAACTAGCTTTTCGTGGTGATCGAGGTCGTAGAAGAACACGAGGAAACCGTTGTTGTCTACGGCTTTGAAGCTCAGGTCGATAAGGCGATAGAGGTCAGAAAGCGAGTCTGCTACGGAAGCTTGAGCTACGCCGTCGGCAACAGCGATAGCGGACATGTTAGAGCCAAGGGTCGCGACGTCGATTGCATAATCAGGGTCACAGATAACGTGATTGATAGAGCTTTCGGGTAGGTCTGCCAGGACGTCGAGGCCGTTCTTGTGAAAGAACGAAGAGGACAAGTTCACGTGCGCCACGGATGGCTCTAAGGACGACAAGGTGGGACTCTCTTGTTTTTGTTCAGCTTGAATCGCAACGGGGGTGGAAGCGGGAATGGACTTGAAGGACTTCGTTGCTGCGAGCTTGGCAATTTCGTCAGCTTCGGTTTTTAACTTAATGGCGACAGCTTGTCGGACAGTAGCAGCGTCTTCGTAACGTTCAGGATTAGCAATGAAGTCGCTGTAGACTGCAGTCGCAGCTTGCAGGTCCATGTATTGCACACCGACCATAGAACCAAATTCCATTAGAGAAAGACGTTCACCTCGTACGTTGGCTTCCATCTTGGACAAGCGGAAAGCCTCTACGACCATAGGGAGTTCTTCTCTCCAGTCGAGATCGACGCGGTTACGATTCTCGGCAATCTCGGTAAGGAGAGAAGACAGCGTAGACGAAGTTTCTTCCACGATGAGTTCGTCTTTAATTACGTAGCCGAAGGAGCCGGGGACGGTAGAAAGTCCGTGCACAAAAACAGCACGGACTGGAGTTTTCCAAGCTGTTGTTTCTTCTTCGATCAGTTTACAGGCAGCAAGCCTGCGTCCTCCGGCGACTAGAATATGTGTGTAGGGCGACTTTTCGTCTGGGTGGATGGCAAGCACAACGGGTTGGATAAGCCCATGTTCAAGGATGGAGTTAGCTAAGTTGTCGATGCCTGTGTAGGTCTTACGGCCACGGGTTACGGTGTCGATGGAGGATAGTGGGATTGTTGGAGTTGTCATAGTAGGTAGAAAATTGGTCAGGGCCAGAGGGTTTGGACCTCCGCCCTGAAATGTTATTCGCTGGCGAGCTGAGCGAGTTTTGTGTTAAGCTCTGCCAGTTTTTGGCGCAAGCTTTTGCGGTATTGAACCAGTACCTTTCGGCTTACGCACCTGCCAGGTCTCCAGGGAAGTAAACGGCGCTGACATCGTTGCCGATGAAGTCTCCGGTCTTGGCCTTGAGCTTCAAGACAACTTCGCGACCGATCATGGACGCAACGATCTCGCCATTGAACTCAGGCCGGACAGGCTTGTCTTTTTTGTTGCCTTCGTCTCCGGTGCCGAGGACAGCGTCCACGCGACGGGAGATTTTTTCCAAGGCCCAGCCAGGAACAGTTCCAGCTTCCGTGTTCTTGTCATACAAGGTCACGTTTTCGAAGATGGGAAAGCCCGGTTGGACTTGACCGCCTTCGGTAGTAGGAGCAGGGTCCGACAAACTCCATTCAAATTTGATGGAGTCGCCTTTTTCGTTGGTGACTTGCTGAACGTCCTTGAGCTTCGCCTTGACCATGTGGCCGTCAACGATGACAGGGATTGTAGTTTTGACCGCAGCGATGCTGAGGTTGATGTTAAGAGGTCCGTTGGACATATGTTTTGTTTTGTTTTGTTAGGTTGCATAGATACCGTCTATGCACGGTGGCCAACGGTGTTAAGGTTGGACCGAAAGTGGAGTGACGTAGAACTTGCCTGGTTTATGAGAAAGTTTGTTCTGTTGAATAATTTGCTGAAAGACTTCAGCACGTTTGGCCGGGAGTCCGCAACATTTCTTGAATTTCTTTTCGCTGCCACAAGGACAGGGGAGGTTTCTTGTGTTCATTCGATTGCAATGAGAATGGTTATGGTTATGGTTGCCACACGTTTCGCGAGATTCATTTCGATAATGTGGGCACTAACAGGGAAGTCATTTGCATTCGCGTCGTGGTAAGCCTTAGTAGAAATCGCGGGCATGAACCCGAGATCCTGGCCAGAAGACTGATGGATGATGCCTACAGCATAGGAGTCGTAAACGTTATGAGGATCAGGCGTAAGGACTAACAGGTCATTCAGTCCTACCTTGGTAAAGTCGATGTCGCGATGGGAAATCCCGGCGATGTTACCCGAGAAGATTGTTTGGAGTTTCATTTAAGTATGGATTGGTTGGTGTTGTTGTGGTTTGTTCTCTGGACCAAGGGGTAGCGGATACAATCGGCATTCCGTTGGACTCTAAAGCATCAAAGATGTCTGCAGCGTAGTCGGAAACTTCGGAAGGATCATCGACTTCGAGGGTAACAAGAATGGTTGCGTTCATTTCAACTTGTCTTCGATAGTCTTCCAAGCGAAGGGGAATGTTCCCGGTAACTGGAAAGAGTTCTTCAGGTTGAAACGGTAGTTCGGCATGGTCCGGATGAGGAACTCATACTTGGGCGGGAACCCTGGAGTCTCTTTGACTTCCGCTCGCCAGACATCGGTGAACAATGCACCGGCGATGTTGCCGAATTGTCCGGGGATGTTTAGAAAATAACGTAAGCTCTGGTCGATCTCGTCTTTCTCTACTTTTTCGTGGCAGATGAGGATCAAATGTTTCTTTTGGGCCGAGATTGCGTTGATAAGATCCTTCCAGAATGCGAGGTAAAAGCCCCACGACTGCATCTCCATTCCCCCGGTCTTAGTTTTCATCTGCGACAAGACGTGAGCGATGATGTAATCGGAGACTTTTGTTGCGGAGTCGATGACGATAGTCTTGACGGAAGGCTCTGCGCACGCAGCTTGGAGGCATTTGACAAGGCGAGTATATCGGAACTCTTCGGCAATGATTTTGTCGTTTTCGTCGCGGTCAATAATGTCATAGCCGACAGGTAACGGAAGGTTTTTAGATTTGAGGTAGCGAAGAGGGCCGCCGAGGTTGAGGTCGCAGTCTGCGATGTAGACGCCGGGGAATTGTACCGCGGCGGAGGTCTTGCCTGTTCCGGGCGGACCTTGTAAAATTAAGCGGATGAAGGCGTCGTTGGTGGTGTATTTTTCGATGGTTTGCATGATAGTTATTTGGTTGGATCCCAAGTGACGTCTTTGTAGAGATCGGTCTTGAGCAGGTTCATTGCGACGGTGTCGTCTTCGACGGTACATACGTCATGGTATTGACAGGTTCCGTACTTGCCCATGCAGGATTTGGTATGCGCGGGGAAGAAATTACGAGAGAGGCAATGCAGCAAGTCGGACATGATGAACATAATGTTCTTTTTCCAAGCGACTAAGCTGGCCTCGCTGTAGTCAAACTGGAATCGGAAGAATTGCAGCGGCGGCTGTCCTCCGCGCGGACCTTTGTCAACAAGGGAAGCATTCCCTGTCGGGCGTTTGAAAAAGATTGCGTTGCCCATGAAGGCAGGGACAGGGAGGTTGGGATACAGATAATGGAAAGCATAGCAGTAGCCGCGGGTCTGATTCGACAAGCGGAAGTCTTGCACAAAGGTATCTCCGCCCATGCTAGTAGTTTTGTGATCGACAAGGTAGAGTTTGTCTCCAAAGTAACCAGCAAGATCCATCTTTCCGGACCAGGCGACGTGGACATTAGCAACATGGCGGGGCGCATCCCAGTTGGGGAGTCGGACCATGGCGTTTACGGGGATAACTCCAAGTGGGATCTCGAAAGCGTTCTCGACGAAGGGAGTCTCAAGGTGCTTGAAGTCCATGTCCACAACAGAGGCGTAGATCCGGTAATGTTGCATGACTTCTAGTGCGTTGGACACAGTGCGGTATTCGTCAAGCGGTGATGGATGCTGGATGAAGTAGGAAGTTATAGCAGCGTTCTGCCTAGTAACAAATTCTTCTTGAGTTTCCATGATTGCATCACCGTCTGCGTAGTTGATTACATCAGAGCCAAGATAGTAAGCGTGCCTTGCTTTGTCTACTGGACCTTTGTAATATGTTTCCAGACCACAATGAACTGCACCGCCGAAGACTAGCGCAGCGGACTTTGCTTGACGTTCTTTTTTGTAAAGAAGGTAGAAGAGCGCAGACCGTGGGCACGTCGTGAACTTCTCGGCGGAAGTATTGTCGAGGATGAGCAGGAAGTCGTCGGAGCCGGGAATTGGACTGAGAATATCTCGGCGCAAGACTTCAGCGGAAGCATCTTGTGGGGTTGCGTTGACGTTAAGAGTAGAGAGATTTAAGTTTAGATTCATAACGAATTTAGATGGTGATGGAGTTAGCGAACGATTTGTTCGCAGAGAGGACAGATGGTAAAAGGTTCGACGGCTGGCGGAATACGAGTAAAAAACATAAAAAAGCTGAGGCTAATGACTAGCAACAAACCGACAAGGGTTTCAGTGTAGGTTAACATTAGATTGAGTCAAGAGCAGTTTTCTTTTTGGATGAGATGGAGTTTGCTGGTCTTTTTTTTGTGGAGTCTGACCGAATTTCCGAAGCAAGAGTCGCCTGCGATGCCGCACTTTGACGAAGGGATTGGACCATTGCAACGAGGTCGTCATGACTGCACGTTGCTAGGAGTGGGTTTTTTGACAGCGACAGCTTTTCTGCTACGGACAGGTTTGCGAATTGGTTTGGCGACAGGCTTGGCGGTGAGGTTAGATTGATCATGGAAGTTGCAGTTGGATAATAGGGTTTCAAATTGCGTTATGTTAGAACCTTCTGGGTCCCAGGAAGGGTCGATGTTGGCGGCGACGCAGGCTGCGTGCAGGCGTTGGAGCAACGTGTTGAGGATAGCTTGTCGGACTCCGCGCTCACCAGCAAACATCTTGCGGAAGAAGTACTGGAATAGGACGGGATCAGTGTTAGCGATGACTCGTGAGTCGTCGTCGGCATCAGGGAAAGGATTTAAGAGCATGACCAGTGAATAGAATAGGTGAAGGTTTGAGTTGGAACGTCCTGGCGGACGAGCAAGGTATAGGGTATAAGTTCTGGTTGGTTAAGATCTATCCCGAGTTCTACCAGCCACGCGACCCAAGGAATAAGTCTTGGGTCGTCATTGGCTGGTAGGTTCGCGAGGGACTCGCACGGGAGGGAAGGTATGGTGTGCTGAGCGAGCACCTAGAGGATTCCGATTACGTCTCCTTCGGAAATGAGTGCAGTTGGAGGAGTTTTGGAGACAGGGTTGAAGGTTGGTTGATGGCGGAGGAAGAGCGAGTCTCCCGGAGCGACAGTTGTAACTGCGGGGCCAATAGCAATGACCGTGATGGTCGTCGCCTCGTCAGTTACGTCTGCGGGAGAGACGGAATCGGGAAGGAGAACCTTCCGGTCGGTTTCAGGGAACGTAAGAGAGACTAGGATGTAGTTTAGGACGGGTTTCATAGTATAGAAGTTAAGGTTGGTAGAGAGTTCCGAGAAAGGACCATCGGATTAGGTTAGAGAACGGCTTCGCAGCGCGCTTCAGTGTGTCTTCGGCTTTTACTTACTGGGAACCCTCTTTAGAGTAGCGGAAGAACCACAGGAAAAAAGAAACCTGGGAACGTTGTGTTCCTAACTCCCGCTACTCTAAAGAAGGGACTGCTTACGGCAGTCAGTCGAGCCAGTTACGGTTGGCTAGTCATGCAGTAGCTAACGGTCTGCAAGTCCGAATCAAAGGACTTAGATGTCCGATTTGATATACGCGCCGACAAGCATGGCCAGCGAGTCGCGATCGGGTTTGCCGTCGTCGCTGCGATCCAGCGAGAACTCTCCGACTTTGTCGATGAGCTTGCTGACGGTTTCTTCGATGGCATCTTCGTCGCGGGTGAGGATCTCGTCCGCTTTGGCGAGATACGCTTTGTTGATCGCTGCCGAGCGAGTTGCAGGAGAAGGATCGACTTCCATGGAGTCGGCAGTGGACTGAGCTAGGGTGTTCAGTTCGAGCTGACGGCTCTTACGGGATTCTTCGTCTTCTTCGTCTTCTGCGTTGGCGAGATAGGAAGCAGAGGCACGAGCGATGAAACGCGTAGCGCGTTCTTTAATCGGGGTGACTGTGGTTCCTTCTTTTGCGCGGCTTTGGGCTTTGTCAGTGGCGGCTTGGTCAACAGTGCGTTCGACTCCGGTTAGGGTTTCGAGTGCGTCCGCCATTTTCTTTTGCCACTGGGGCAAGGTAGAACGGAGGATGATGTTGTTGACAGCGTCACAAAGACACCGACCGACTTCGCTTGCCTTCTGGTCGTAGGCTTCAACGCTTTCTGGTCCAGAGAAAGAAAGGTCGAAGTCACAGGATGAGGTTGTATATGCAGGCATGATGTTAGTTTAACTTAAAAACGAAGGATTAAATAGAACTAAGTTGACCTTCGTCATCAACTTGATTTTTACCCGTTGGGGTAAAGTGGTTGGATTTACAAATTGGTTGCCAAGAATGAGTTGTGGTATAGTGTTCGATCCTATGTTTAGGAGAACAAAATTTTTGGTTTTCTCGGTAAGGTTTATACTTAATGTTACAACCTTCAAGTTCACAAATCCGTTCGGGGATTTCTATTTTTAAGTAAGGTTTATGTGACATATAAGTTAGAAGATTCATCCATCAATGGAGGCTTTATTTTGGCTAGCGCAGTAGGGCTAAAGGGAAAGGGCAAAGGCTCTCTAGGGGCAAGCCTTGCGCCAAGTATAGGAGCTTTCATCAAGAGCCTTGCCGCTAATCGAAGATTTTTAACTTTCTGATCAAGCATTTTCATAGTTGCAAAGCGAGTATCTAACAATGTAAATGCTTCTTTTACTGCATCTGCTACAATAGTATTTTTTAATAATCTTTTTGTTTTACGGTTGCCCCAAACTAATGAATAAGGATCGCCTTTCTTTTGTAAGCGTGCGCGAATGAACCTAGTAGCATCTTCGTAATTGTCGAATAGTTTATTAGACTTGATAGAATTACAAAGTTTACAGGCAGCGACAAAGTTTGCGTTAGTATTGTTGTAAGTTAAACTGTAAGGTGCAACGTGGTCCCAATTTGGTTTACGTAAGTAAAGAATGGTTTTGCGTAAATACCATTCTAGAAAAGGAAGTCCGCAATAAAAGCAGTTGTTACATTGTAACCTAAGGATGTTTGTTTGTTCTTCGCATGAAGGACGTTTTCGTTTTTCCCATGGAGTTAATTGCTTGTTAATCGGGGTTTTCTCCATGAATCCAATATAGCAGGCTCCATGAGGGGCTGCAAGCCCTTTCTCTCTATATCCTAGGATATTTCACGAATTCCGTAAGTTCAAAAATCCAGTTGTTCATGATCTTTTTGCGCTAAAATCTGCGCTTCAATGTCATCAAGCTGGTCTTCAGATAGAAAAGCTAGAATGTCCAGGTATTCGTTATAGGTTTTTCCTGTAGCATTCCGAGTAACAGGATCATACATCTTCTTTGTTTGAACAAGCTCGACCTCGGTGATTTCTACCAGTTCGTCGGTGCCGGGATAACAGTCTTCTGGCAGGCCAGAGATGTAAGGTTCAACGGCGGGCGTGTATTCGTAGGTAACGTTGACTTCGATTTCGATAATACAGGAGGTCATGATTTTGGCGTAAGGTTTAAGTTGAGATGGTTGGCTAGGATTTGGAGCAGAGTATGGGCAGTTGCTTCTTCAAGGTAGATGGGAGACTCCCGTCGGATAAACTCTGGGCTAATTTCTACTCCGTTGTTTAAGAACAAGCAGCATTTTTTTGAGTTAGGTTCAGCGAGAGAGAAGTATACGGAGTCTCCGATATATATGGTTTTAAGGTCTTTGTCGTTCATATTGAAATGTAGGTTAGGTTTTCTTTGCTGCGGGTTATTGCGACGTAGCGCAAGTTATTTTCTTGTTGAAGTTCGGCTTCCGTCTTGGCGTATTTGGACGGGAGTAAGAATTCATTCAGAATGAATACGTTATTCCATTCCAACCCTTTAGCCCGATGGATAGTCGAAAGGATGAGAGCGTTCTTGTTAGGAAGAAAGATTTGATCAATTTTGGTAAGGATTTCAGACGGCGTGGTGCATCCACTGGATAGAATCGAAAGCACTTGATGCTTGTCTTCGATAACGCCTTGCTTTGCTCTCGTCTTGGCAGAGACCAGCTTTTTGTCTCGCCAGAAGTCCAACTTGGTTTTGTATTCAATCATATCGTCAGCACGGAAACTGCGGACGATTTTTTCCAGTCCGGACCCGAGGTCGCGACCAGCGTAGGAAAAAGGTCTTCCAGCAGACAGCAAGCGCAAGGCCAGCATAACAAGGGGCGCGTGGTTCCGACAGAGGATAGCAGCAGCGTTAGGAAAGGAGTCCGGAGACCAAGTAGAGCCAAGTTTACGAACCTGGCCAGAGGCTGCGTCGGGTGCGGATTCCAAATGCGGGACAAGAGGCTTGGCCTCGGTAACGATTGCGGTCGGACACCGGTAGGTGATGGATAATGGGAAGTGTTTGAGGGCAAAGCGCGTTGTTAGCTTGTCCAAGCTTTCCGTGTCTGCTCCGCGAAATCCGTAAATAGCTTGGAATGGATCTCCGACGATGGTTAATTGGCTGTCAGAATGCAAGCACCGCTGGATGAATTCATGTTGAATTAAGTTAAGGTCTTGCGCTTCATCGACGAAGAGCCGGTCCACTTTCGGGAAGGGCAGGTTGTTAACCACAGGCAGCCATAACATATCGTCGAAGTCACAGCCGTTGGAATAATCGGCGGACTGGACAATGATTTCCGAACACCATTGGAGCAAGTCCGCTTCGTTATCGCAGTCAAGATCTATTTGGTCAATGCAGTCTGCCAGGTCTATGGGGTTGACTTCTGCTGTTGGCATGGAGTTCTTCCACGAGGAGACTACAGTAGTCACGTTCTTGAAGTTCGCAAAGTAGGTTTTGTTATCGACCATGTCTTTGAAGAAATCCGAGGTGCGGAACTTGCGTAAACGAAAGGATGGAAGCAAGGACCGACCAAGAGCATGAAAGGTAGAGGCGTGGACGTAGTAAGGTAGCCGGGACTTGAGTTCCTCGGCGATGGTCTTGTTGAACGCGAGGAAAACGTAGTTTCCGTCGGGCTGCAAGGACTTAGCGAGTTCAACAAGGACGTAGGTTTTTCCGCAACCTGCAACACCGTCAATCCGTTTGGAAGAATCAGGGTCGGAGAAAATTGCAGTTTGGTAAGAGGAGTGTATAGGAGACATTAGATTTTGGTTTTATTGTAGTTGGTTGTGTTTGTGCAGTGGGTTGTTTCATAGACTATGATATCGCCTACGATGTCTTCGGTTTTTTCTTCCATCTCGATTTCTAGGGCGTCCGCCAGGATATTGTTTGGGACAATGAAGCGGTATCCTTTGTATCCGTTGGAGAGTAGGATACCTCCTTTTTGAATATCAGGGTGGGCTTTGAGCACTCCCACTTCTGTGGCTGCGAGCAAGGTTGTGCTGGTGGCGTCGTAAGGATGTTGGATGGTAACAAACATACCTGCGGGTAGGGTGGCGGTAGCCCCTTCACTGCTGTTCCAGCATTCTGTGTCGGTCAGGTCTTTCTTGAGTTGAAGCGTTTTTCCGTAAGGTGTTTTCATAATTTCAATTTGGTTGGGGCCGGATTGGTGATCGTGGTGTTAGAAATAGAATTAAATAATGACTTCACCATCACGCCATAGACTCCCGGTTTCGAGCACTCGTGTAGATTCATCATAGATTCCTTGAACGCGAATCATCCAGTCGTTAATTTTTTGGTATTCCTCTCCATACCCGTATGTTCTGGCAACTACAGCGAGAAGGTCGGCGGCAATCTCTACGGCTTTCGTCAGTTCGGCTGCTCGTAGTGGGAGCGATGCGCGATACGCATTTGATGCTTGCACGGCGATTTGTTTTGGTTTGATTTGTTTTGGTATTGTGGTTTTCATAATATATTTTCTAACAATCCATTCTAGCCAAGCCCGTCCCGCGTCCACTCAGATTTTCCGAGTCGTTTCCGGGCTGGCTGACTGGTGGGTTCGCTATCAAAACCATCTCCAGCCTTGGGGTAGAGTTTGCCATTCGTAGTAGCGGCGATTCATGAGAGAGCATTCCCTTGATTGGATTATGTATTCTGGGTTAGGCACTATAGCCAATCGTGGCACAAAGCACCAACGGAAGGCGCGAACAAGGCGGTGATGCCAAGCCCTAAGCCGTTGAGACTTTCGAGGCGTGACAGGTATCGGGGATGATTCTTGGTTATTCATGGATTTATGTCTAGTTCGGGCTGGCATACCTCATGCGGTATTCGCATACGCTCGGACCGCACCTGTGCCGTTGCAGTCTTCGCAAGTCGCGCGGCGCACTTCCCATTCTCTTTTTTTATTGGTCATCGTGATGGCGTTTACCTTGCCTGTGCTCCAGCATTTATGGCACACCTCCGATGCCACGCTGATACGCATACCAGCACGATCCACCCCATTGTGGTATTTATCAGGCTTTGCCATGTCGATTGGTGATCGTGGCTTTCGGAGACCAAAAGCCTCTGCGACGGCTGGTATTAATTCCGTCCTGCGTATCCCGCAGTTGAAGCCTCGCGTTGTGCAGGGTCACCTCTCCAATTTTTCGTGCCTTGTCAAAAGGTCCACTAGCCCACCCGGACAGGTAGGCAGCAATTTCCTCCAACGTAAAAAGTGGAGCGTTTTTGCATCCAGAGCAGAGTTTTGCGCCGTTGATGTTATACGGGTCTCCAACAAAGTCACCCCGGCAGGCAGAGCAAACAAATTCCGAACAGGCGATGGAGTTAATCACTACCTGTTGGGACTCGGTTTTTGATTCAGTGGTTTTTTGGCTGTCGTTTTGCATAATTTCGTTAATCGCGTGCCAGCGAATTTACCCGCTGGCACGCAGATTTTATTCCGTAGCTGAACTTATTGACATCCCACCTTCTAGCAGAATTGGCCATGCGTTGACAGGAACATTTGTTGGTTCGCTAGGAAACTTCTTAACTCCGTAGAGAATCACGGCGACTCCGCAGATTTCTTGTTCCCAGTCAATCCGCTCTTCGTGTCGGCGAGCTTTCCAACCTTCACGGCCAAGCGCGTCGCCAAGGGCAATCAGCTGTTGTTCGTTCGGCCAGCCACTAGCTGTTGGGGTGTCATTGTAACTAGAAACTGAGCCGGTCATATGACCGGTGTCTTCCGTAAGTTTTGCTGTGAGTTTGCACAACTTGTCAAGCTGCGTTTGGTACTGTCCTAGGCTTTTGTTTGTTAGGTTCATGCTGTTTTGTTGTTTTGGTTGAAAATTCTGTCTGTTCGGTTGCACTCTAAGTTGATTATCCAATGCGGCGGTGCTGCGTCGCCGAGAGCTAAGACCGCTCCGGCTAATGCGACCGCACGGAAGGTTGGATCGGAGTAAGCACGGGCGATCTTGCTAACAAGTTCTTGCTGCTTTTCTTTATTCATATTGAATCGAGTGCGCTACTGCGTTTAGACTTGGATGAAGGCTTGCTGGTTTGTAATGCTTTCGGCTTGCGTTTTCCGCCATACGCTTTCGGTTCCTTCTTAAACAACGGCTCTACTTTATTGGAGAACCAGCCAACGTGACCGAGAATCGGCAAGTTGCGGTCATCAAGAAACAGTCCGAGGTTATAGTCTGTTGCGATTAATGTCAGCCCACCTTTAACTCCTCGGATTTCACCGAGGACTCTTTTAGTTGGCCTCCAGAAATGGAACGTTTTTGCCGAAAAGGTCATGCCAGTTTCTCTGACTATGCGGTCCATTTCGTCTGCGTTTTTTCCTGCCGTTAGTTCCGCGTTTGTCGGCTGACAGGAACGGTTTTTTTCGTCTGCTCGGGCAGCTGCTAGTTGGCTTGGGTGAACTTTTGTCATAACAAGATCCAATTGGTCCCTCCGAGTTCCTGGATAAAGCCGAACTTCTCTAGTAACACAGGATCTCCCGCCGTTACCACAATGGCTTTCTCTTCTTGTTGCTGGCTTGTTCTTTCCTGTATAACCCGCAGCAACGCTATTTCCGTTGGCGATGTTAACCGGGCGAACTCGCGCTCGTCAGGAGCCTGCGCTGTCGCTTGTGGTCCGCGGAACTCTCGTTCCTTGCGCCGCTTGCGCTTGGCACCGTCGCGGCACGTAAGAGAGCAGTACTCTTTTCCGTAGAGGGACGGGAATAGCGTCTGGCAATGGGGACACGTAGTCATCGGGAATACCCCCCGTACGTTTTTTGCCGATTATACGCTACCAGGTAAGCTGCGAGCAACGTTGGGGATTTTTTTCCTGTCCGATGCCAAAGCATTGACCAGAGACTGCGTTTTTTATTCTTGTTCATTTCTTTTCTGTTGTTATGAGGACTTTATGTCCTGCTTTTTTCCGCTCCAAAATTGCCATTGCATTTCGTGTGCAACTTGCTTGCTGACTTCCAAACCAACATAAAGTCCTTTGGGGCTTTCCTTTGTCGGCAAGCCAATCCATTCTAACGAGTGCGCTACCTGAAACCACAAGGTTCCTTCCGCGCCGTAGGCTTTTGCGCTCGCCGTAGGCCCTTTGTTTTCTAACAAGAAATGCCTGCCATCTGCCGTGCGGATAAACTTCCTGTCGGCTTTCGGCTTTTTGGTTTTTCTTGCTATTGTTGACAGGAATTCGACTTTCCTTGCAGTATGTTTGCTCGCCTTCGGCGAGTTGCTTTCGTTCGTGTTCATGGATTAAGTATTTTGTCTTCCCGTTTACGACAATCTTCCGAGAACAACGTTGTTCCTTTTTCTAGTAAGATTTTTTCTGCGTCGGCTACTGTCCCTGCGAACAGGAGAAGTTTCGCTGCGGTTCCTTTTTCTGTTTTCTGTGTGATCTTGACCCTAGTTAGGAAGACTAAACTTGCGTCTTCGACTTCCCAACTAAAGTCCGCGTGTAATTTCGCCGGTGTATTTGGTCTGCTCACAGTATTATTTTATAACCTACGGAATGATGCGAAGCCCGCCGACCAGCTTCCACTTTTCCATTTGTGGTTCCGCGATTTCATACAGAAGCTCTGCCGCTTTTTGTTCGTCTCCGCCAATCGCTAACGCAACAACGGCTGCAAACTCTTCGTCTGACATCTGACATTCTTGCTTTTCCGGTCCTAGCAAATCTTGAACCGTTACGAACCAACGTGCATTGACCCTGGAAGCTACGACTTTCGTATCCTCCGTGCTTATTCTTACTTCATTCATACTTTTCCTTTCGCTGACATGACTCCGGTTGATTCCGGGTTCATTCCAACGTTGGCTAAGCGGCCTTGCCTAGGTAGCTGGATAGGGGAGAGACCTTCCCCCGGCTTCCGGCCTCCGGCCTTTGGCTTCCGGCCCTTGTAGTGTGTTTTTTTTTTTTTTTTGGAAAAATATATACACACTAAGGGCAGGCCGCTAACGGTGGGGAGGCCTCCGTAATAGGCTAGGAGGCCTCCAAGGCCTCTGGAGAGGCCAGCGGAGAAGTAGGTCTCTTCCCTATCCCGCTACCCCCCCCTCCCTTAAATGGCC
>Ga0208770_1000430_pt1 | contig 27442 bp, 44 predicted proteins | sample AntAceMetag02UK9_FD_184771 | JGI IMG/M metagenome (GOLD analysis project Ga0208770, IMG submission 184771) | Saline lake microbial communities from Ace Lake, Antarctica - Antarctic Ace Lake Metagenome 02UK9 (SPAdes) (version 2) | ecosystem: Environmental > Aquatic > Non-marine Saline and... | reverse complement strand
GTAGGGTATAAACCTACACCGCCCTGTAACATTGCTTTGTCTATTATTAATATCTCTATGGCTTCGTGCACCTTTTTACTGCTTAATCCCTCCACACTTATGTCGGCTGCCGTTCCTAGCACGTGCTGGCTGTTTTTAACGCCACCTATTGAACGGTTATGCTTTGGGCTACGATAACCGCTGTTTATTGTTATAGGCTTGTTTAAATAGTCGCGTAGTTCTTGCAGTTGCTCGGCTAGTATTTTGATATTATGCAAAACTTTTGAAGGCATAAGCGCACCGTCTTTGCTGTCAAATTCTGATTTGCTAAAGTTTCTGGTTAGTTTCATAATTTTTTACACCTTGCTATCTCTTTGTTTTGCTTTGCGATAATCGCTTTTGATTCTTTTATAACCGTTTCTAACTGACTGATTATACCTTTTAATTCGGTATTAATTGCTAGTAAATTAGTAACGTTTTCCTGCATATCCTCTAAAAGTTGCTTTTCAACTTCACGAACGGTTTTTAAGTTTTGCAGTTCTACACCTACCGCGTTGGCTTCCGCTTCTTTGTTTGTGGATGCTTGTATTTTACGTCCTGTGAACCATGCAGCAACTGCGCTAAATGCTAGGAAAATGTTATCCCAGTGGTTTTTAATCAAATCAATCATTTTTTAACTTTTTAAAGATTCTATTTTATCTCTTAATTTATTTAACTCTAAAAACAAGCTTTCGATTGTTTGTTTTTCTTCTACCAAAGGTTGCGGCTCTGGTAAAGTGATTATCTCGAACGTTCCTGTTTTGGGCTTAACCTCGCTTATGTGCGTAGTGTTGCCTATGGTCTGCTTGTAGCTAGTTGTCATATATTCTAGGTGTTATTTTAGTTTGCGTTCTTGAGTAATAGTCTACATTTATTTGTTGATTTATAGTCCCCGCTGCTGTTTTTTGAATTGCAAAAATGTCATGCGCATTAGATGTACTTATATTTGTAGTTATTGTCGCTACTAAAACGCCATCTATAAAATAAGCGATGCTTGTCGGTGTGAATCTTATCATTAATCGCACATAAGCTGAATCAATAACAGGAATGCCGGTGTCTACGATTGTTATATTTGCCTGGTTTCTTGTTGCCGCTAACCAGTTATTGCTTGGAGTTGCTAAATAGTCGCCTGCTTTGTCATAAAAGAGTCCATAGCCGGTGCTTGAATCTAGTATTATTGGTTTGTTTCCGCGACCAAACTGAAATAAATATTTATCTGCTGTTGTTGCTAAATTAACTACTCTTAGCTCCGTCCGGTATTCTACATTTTTAAAAGAAACTATGCTGCCGTCTGAATTGAAAAATCTAGCAGTAGAATTTATGGCACTTGAACATATTAAACGTAAAACGTCATCGCGATTAAAATTTGTGTCAAAGAACGTGTTTATTGTGCCACCATTTAAGGTATTTGCAAAGAAAGTTCCGTCGCTTTGGCTTGGACCCCACTGCCCGTCAAAATCATTAAAATAGCTTCCGCCTTTTACGATGTCATTTTTTAAACTTTTCACTTCATCACTAAACGCAACCTCTTTAAAATCGCTGCCGTCGTGAATGTTTAACCTTGCGTTTTCATCTAGCATTACAGAGCCTTTAACCGCGTTTGTAATAGTGTTTAACGCAGCCGTAAAGAACTTTTGCATTCCGTTTTTAAACAGCGTGTAGGCGTCTGAACGGTTGCTTGTATCTGCTCCGTTGCCGTAGTTTACTAAGCGGTCTGTAAGGTCAAATCCTGTTACGCTTTGTGGTGTGTAATCCGTGCCGTTTATACCCCCCGAATGTTCTGCAAGTGAACGCGCAAATGTGCGTATGTTTGATGCAGTTGATGCATCCCCACTTGCTATTGTGCTAACCCCTGATGCTTTTGCAAAAAGACCACTTGCTGTTGTGATATTGCCAGATGCAGTTGATGCATCCCCACTTGCTATTGTGCTAACCCCTGATGCGTGTGAATAATCCCCACTTGCCGTTGTGTTTTCTCCTTCTGCGTTTGATGCGTAACCGCTTGCTGTTGTGCTATTGCCTGATGCGTGTGAATAATCGCCTGTCGCACCCCTTGTAGTGCTTGCGCCTGCTGGAATACTTAAATCTACCGCATCATCTCCTATGTCGCCATAGTTTGCAGGGTCAGCATCTTTAAGTCTGTAACCTGTTTTACCGTTTTCTGTTACTTTTACAAGTTGACCACCCGCTTCTATTGCATCGTCTAAATCCTGCGCCGTGCCAGCATATCCACCGTTTAAAACATAGTCATCCAAAACTGGTATTGATGGCTTATTTTTAATAAAGTCATCCTGCGTGTTATCATTCTGCAAAAAGTCCGCTTGTACGTTTAATTCGGCAAAATCTTCAATATTAGCAAGCTTGTTTTTTTCAGTTGTTGTATAGTCGTTTGCGCTCAACCCCTTTCCAACTTCTTTATCTACTTTTTCAGTAAACAAGTCGGTAAAATTAGATTGAACCTTTATAAAAGCGGCTCTTAGTTTGTCCCCTAGTCCGTCATTAGGCTGTGATACGTTAAAATTTTCCTGTGCCATAAGTTAATACCATTGAATTACGTTAGTTTCTCTTTTTACTTCTTCTATTTTATACTCTGGAACTGGATTCAACTGCAAAAAGTCCTTGAATTGTATGAAAACATTGTTTCCTAATTGATTGTAAAGAGCTGAAAGCCTGTTAATTTCGCTTAAATCCGTTCTTTGCTCTGGTTTTATGATACCATTTTGGCTTATCTGGCTGCTGTTTATTGCTATATAATGCGAACAACTAAAATACGCAAGCATAAATATGATAAATTTATCATAAAATTGTAGATAAAGACCGCTTAAAGTATCGTTTTCTATATCTGTATTTATTTTATTGTACAAATCAACTCCTAAAATTGGCAAAATATCGTTTGTTTGCGCTATCACTATAAAAGGCTTTAGTGCGTCGGTGTCAATATTACCTGCAAAGCTTGTTAATGCAGGTATGTCATTTTCTGTTAACCATATTTTCATGTTGTTGTGTCTATTTTTGGCTGTCCTAAAAGGCGAACTGCCGTTGGTTTATCATATCCAAAGATTAAATCTAGCATTGCAATGGCACTTTCGTAGGTTGTCGTTCCTGTACTGTAAGAATTTTGTATTTCTAACAACGCTTGCACTCCACCGACTGAACCTTTAAGGCTAGCTTGCGCGTCTAAAGTCTTTTCATCCAGTAAAACGGTATCGCCGTTAACTAATGAATTATCAACGCTTACCACATTTGCTATATTATCATTATTATCTAGTTCCGTTTCTTCTTTAAAGTCTTTAAACCACGGCTTAATCTGTGCATCTATTAAATCGGTTATTTGCTTAATTCCATCTACCCAATTTTGACGCCTTGGGTTTATTTTTTTACGATAAAATATCTTTAAAGCCATCGAATATTCGTCTGCATTATTTGAAAAACCACCCCCTTGATTGTTACCACTAAATAATATATTCGGCATTCCGTGACCGACTTTAATTTTTCGCTCGGCTTCTTCTGTAAAAAATGTTATATTTTCGCTTAGGTTGCTAGGTGGTAATTTGTCAAATGTTACTGATTCTTCTATGCTGTCGTTAAATGATACCACTACTTTTGCGGTGTTGTCAGTTCCTGTTACGCGGTCCCTTACCTTTTCAGCTTCTGACCTTGCAAGTTCTGGTGTAGCCTGCCTTCCTTGATTGTAGTTAACTATTATAATATCGTGCGCGCTGTTTTTAATATAATTGTCCGCGTAGTTTCCTACGCCACCTTCAAACTTTGCAAAAGGTATGCAGCTAAAGTAATCTGGCACGGCAAAAAACGGCTCGGCTGTTGGTTGTCTTACAAGTAGTATTTCTAAATTTTGACCTTCCGTATATTGACCCGTAAATCTAGGATATAATTCTGGACGGTATCTTTGCTTATTATCCCAATCGTAAGAAAACCAGTAACCCTCAACTTCTAATGATAATTGATTGTATTTTATACCTAATTTGTAAATTGGAATGTACTTTATTTTTAAAGGTGTTTTTGTTTGCTCATCCCAAATAACCTGTACAGAAAACCCGCCATAAATACCATCGTCTTTACAAGTCAATAATACGTCCTCTGGTGACATATATTGCTTTAGGTTTACATTTCCTACGCCCTCGTCAATTAATCCTTCTCCGTACATGTAAGTGCGTATGTCGTTAAGTATAGAGCTGTTTGTTGGGCTATCTTCGTACGCGTCTTTATAAGTAATATAATTTGCGTTATTTGTATTGTTTTTGCTGTTTAAAATGTAGTCTATTCCTACCCTTGGCTTGATGTCAATAGGCTGGTAAACGCTAAATTTTTCAACTTTATTTTCAAACGTAAAAGTTTGCAGTCCTTTATTTGTACGTGAATCTTTCATTTTGTTCGGCATAGTTAAAATTTTGTACGCTTGTACCCTCTTTTAAAATCTGTATTTTTCCTAAATATAAAATATCTTCACCCCTTTTTAATTCAAACTCAAATTTATCTAAAGTTTTAAATTGAACGGGTTGCGTTGTTATTGTAATCTCTAATTTTTGACCCACTGTAAAAGTAAAGGCAGGGTTCAAAATTGTGCTGCCTGTTTCTTTGCGTAAATTTAAAACTAAATTATCGTTTTCGGTTGGGTAAATTCTAGGAATTAATGAAAAAATTAACGGCGTGTTTAAAAAAAGTACTTTCATTTTTTTGGTATAAAAAAAGCCGTACGGATGCACGGCTTTTTGTTTAGTATTTCAGAATTATACTACCGCCTTAATTGCTGCTGCATATTCTGTTAACGCTGCCGAGGTCAACAAGTACTCCCTTGAAAAGTCAGGTTCCATGGTCTGAAAAGTAACGGTAAATCCGTTTAAATCTCCGATGGTCCCGCCTGTTTGGTCGTCAATAGTTATTGCCATAGCTCCGTTCTGTGAGCCAGCAACCGTAACCGTTCCGTCCTTCCGCTCTATGAATAAAACAACTTCGCCGTTTAGCAAATGCTTAACATCTGAAACCGTTTTAAGTAGATCGCCTTTTGGTACGTTTAATATAATCGGCAAATTACCAGTAACTCCCTTGCTTCTGTTATCCCCACCGCTTATGCCGTTTTCTACGTAGTTTGCAGTTGTAGATTTTACAGCAAATCTTGCTAAAGTTGTTGAACCGAAAGCCGTTGCTATTTCAGTAACCCCTGTTACCGTTGCTTCTAGTCTGTTTGCAGAATCATATACTCCTACCGATACGGCTAGTATTCCTGCTTCGCCTGATATACAAGCTAATTTTCTGCTTCCACCTAATGTTACACACATATTTTATAAGTTTTAAAAAGGGCGTATTTTCAACGCCCTATTATTTATTTATCCACCGTAAAGCACACCGTCAGCTTGTGACATTACTGTCGCGTCTAGTGTGTATATTGTTCTTACAAACATCACATCGCTATCGTTGTCTACTTTTCCAGTTTCAAAAGAAGCCACGTCAGCGGTTGAATCAGTTGAAAAGAAAATAACGCTCGGTCTGTTTACGTACACAAAGCCAACTGGTATTGGCACGAACTCAATCACAACGCCGTTGTAAGATATTACCTCACCTGCGCCTGATCCTGTAACTAAAAAGTTAATTTGCTGTGATGCACCTACTGCATTGTTAGCAATCAAAATTAGTTGTCTGTGTGCGTATGGTGCGTACATTACTGGCAATTCAGCGGCTTCAAAGCTTTCTGGCTTAACTGCTGCGAATATCTTAGCATATTCAGCTGCTATGTTTGCAGCCGTTACAGTTGTTCCTGTTACTTTGCGATATTCACCTAAAGCGGTTTCATCAAATAGCACTCTCGAAAGTACACCGTCTACACCTGCTGCATCAGCATCGTAAGCGGCAACAGCGGACTTAGCGGCTGCGGTTATAGAGCCTTGACCTGCACCTGCGGTTAATGCTGCAACTGCTGTCTTTGTAGCTGCTGAAAAGCCCGCCCAAAATTTAAGTTGTGCGTCCTGTGATGTCTTGGGCGCTGTAAGTTGTAGTACTTGCGTATTGAACTCTGAACTATCAATATTTAACGCGCCTTGTGCCATATCACGATTAAAACGTGATTGTCTTAAAGCTTCCATTTTAAAAGTGTACTTGTATTCAATCTTCTTAGGATTGGCTACGCGGTCCTTTAAAAGTGGTCCACCTGCGGAATTTAGCCTTTCTCCAGTGTATGCTTGACCGACAACGTTAACAGAGGTTTCTGTTATAATTGTAGACGCCTTAACATCATCTGCGAAGTTTACAAGTCCTTTCTCGACTGTTTTGTTAAGGAAAAATATTTCCTGTATAATAGGTGAAACTGCTTCACCTCTGATTGCGATTGGGCTATAAGTTATTGCCATAGTATATTAATTTTTTATTGGTTTTTTTTTGATTCTCTGTACTTCTCTAGTGCAGACATTTTTGCAAACTCTTTTTGCTTTGGCAAATTTTGAATTGCTAGTTTTTCAGCTTTGAAAATTGCTAAATCCTTTTCGGCTTTTGCCTTTTGGGATTTCATAGTTTCTAAGTCCGCGGAATCTTCAACTTCTTTAGCTTCCATACTTGCTAGCTTTTCTTTGAGGTCCTCATTCTCTAGCAATAAAGCATCGTGCTTCGCTTGCAGTTCAATCATCGCTTCAACTGTTGGACCATCTTCTTCTAACAGAATTTCGTCTTCCATTTCTTCTTTGATTTCATCTTCCATTTCTTCTTTAATTTCTCCGTCTAATGCGAAGAAACTCATCATGTGATTAAAAAAGTTTTCTTTTTTGTCTTTTGTATTCATATTTATATCTGGGTTAATTAATTCATAATCTAAAAATGCTTCTAAACTGATTCCGTCAACTTCGCCTGTTTTAACAAAGTTTTGCCACACATCGTCATTTTCAATTTTAAAGCCTAATATCAAATCGCCTGCCTGCACATCTTCCATCAAAAGCGTCTTGCTTTTGTCCTGCTCTGGGTTTAATACTATCCAGCTTTCAATCGGGTAAACACCTGTAATTTCTTCATCCGAGTGGTTTAAACTCATTTTTGCAAGCCCTTGGTTATTGCTTTTAAAATAAGACTGCTGCATCTTTTCAACTTCTTCTTCGTCAAAAGTAATGTAGCCTGGTTCGCCGTTTATATCTTTACGAAATATTTGCTTATTAGGTCGCATTGCAACCGAGTAAATAATTCTTTTTTCTTGGTTGGCAAAGAACACTGGTGTTAAAACCTCGTCAGCAAATTTTGAAAGTTTAGTTTCAACGGCTGCACCCAAAACGATTGAGAAACAGTTAACGTCTGTTCCAGCTTTTAATTTGGCTTTGTAAACTTTCATAAGTGCAAAGATTGTATTATCGGTTTATTTATTTTAAAAAGTGGCACACAAAAAACTATTTTTTATTGAAGTACTGAAACAACGCTTCGCTTATTATTTCGCTTATTGAACATTCCTGCCTTTTTGCTTGAAGTCTTAATTTTAAGACAATCCACATTTTAGGGTAGGCAACTAATCTATTTTCTTTTTGCATTATATTGAATTTGAGTTAATCCTATTGTTATCCAACTGCTGCTGGTCTGTAATATCTTTACTTACCACAAACGCCTGTATTGGTCTTTGCGTGTTTAGGTTACTTGCTACTGTGTTACCTATCTGGTTTTCTCGGCTTGCCTGAAAGTCTACTTGCGGGGTTGAACTTGCAGCCGAGCCACCGCCACCACTTCCGCCACCGCTTGCCACCCCGCCACTTGGTGCGGACTTACCACCAGAAGTAATGCTTTGAACTGCTTTTGCCGCACTAGCAATAGTTGATCCAATTTGTAATGCTCCTTTAATTGTGTTATTAGCTACAAATGGCATGCCACCTGTAAGAGGTGATGCTAAAATAGCCGCAGCATTTGCAGCATTAATACTTGAAATATTTTGTGATACCGATTTCGCAGACGTTCTAACAACATCTGCAATCGCTAAAGCCTTTGCTACTTTTTGCATTTTCTTACCACCCAGCGAAAGTATATTCTGTAAATTACCTAAATTTGTTTGTAATTCCTGCTCTTTAAAATCCTGCTCGGCTTTTTCAATATTTGCCCTTACATCGACATTTTCTTTTAATAGTCTGTTTCTTTCTTCTTCTGTTAATTTAGTGTTTGCTAAAATTAAAGCATCTCTTTCTGCTAAAATTATAAGTCTGTTTTCAAAGTCTATTTTTTCGTTTGCAGCTTCTTTTGCTTTTTCTTCAACTTCTTTTTCAAATTTTACCTTATCTTTTTCTTTATTTTCTTCAACTCTTTTAGCTTCCAATTCTTTTTCTAAAGCAGCAAACTTTTCAGCGTTTAAAATAGTTATCTTTTCAACGTCTATATTTTTGGCAATTAGTGCTTTAACCTCTTCGGCTGCCCTACTTTTTAGCCTTGCTAGTTTTTCTTCTTCGGTTTTATCTAATAAGTCCTCGTTTGCTAAACGCAAAGCAGTTTCTTTGTCTGTTCCCTCTTTAATTAACGCAATCCTTGCATCTTCAATAACCTTTGCGTCTGCATCCCTTTTATCACTATCCGCTTTTCTTTTTGCAGCCGCTTCTTTATCTAGTGATTTTTGCTCGTTTCTTAGGCTGTTCGCGTTTGCTAGTTGTTCGGATTCTTGACCAGATATACGTTCGTTAATATCTGAAATCTTTAAAAGTGCTTCGGCTCTTTCGTCTAAGTTATCTCTGCTTTTTCCTTCTTGCGATATTCTTAAATCAGAAACTGTTTTTCCTAAATTAGCTATTTTTAATTCTTCTAAAGATTGTTGCTTTAAAACCGATGCTAGTTCTTTGTTTAATTTGGACCTTTCCGCTATCGACAAATTACTGTCATTATCTCTTTTTTGCCGTATCTTTTCCGCTTTATTTTGAAAGTCCAACTGCGTTTGCTGTGCGTTTCTCCTTGCAGTTCCTAAGTCAGCTTCTGCGTCTGCTAGCTTTTTGCTTGCTTTAATGTTGTTATTTACTCCGTCTTCTAATTTCTTTAATCCAGCCGCCGCAGCATCTAATCCTATAAATTTTAATCCTTTTTGGATTATAGCACTTGTTGCCAATATGGCTTGACCAGCTAGTTCAAAGTTTTTAATTAGCCTATCAACTAAAAAGCTGGCAATCGGCTCAATAACTTTTAACAGCCCGCTAAAAATACCACGAATTACCGCAAGCCCTTTTTGTAATTTATCACCCCCTGCTTCTGTTGACAAAAAAGCCTTGCCGAGTAACGCCACTGCACCAACTATAACCGCTAATACCGCCCCAATTGGATTGGCTACTATTGCAAACATTTGAATAACCAACGCTTTAAAGCCACTTATAGCGCTTGTGATAGGACTGTTTAATCCTTCAATGTTTTTGCCTAAGCTTTTGCTAGACTTTCCTGCCTTTTCTTGCGTGTCGCTTAACTTTGTAACGCTTGCCTTTGCATCTTCTGTGGCAATAGCAGCCTTTTTTTGCGCTATCTGTAAATTTCTTATTTCTTCAACTGATTTGCCTGTTGAATTTGCTAATGCTTCGTTAGCCTTTTTTAGTTTAATCTCGGCTTCTTCTACTTTAATGGTCGCCAATTCTAACTTGCGTACTTCTTCAGCGGTCTTGTTTGCGTTGGTGTCAAACTGGATTTTTATTTTTTGTTCTTTATCTTCCATTTTAGTAATTAAGTAGGGTTAGTTTTGTTTTGCCTGTGGCTATATCTATAGTGGAATCTACTATAGTAAATTTATTTTCACCTATTATAACATCATTTTCTAGCCTAAAATCTCGCACCTCGTTTTCGTTTAATTCTAGGGTAAAATCTTGTTTCATTACATTCTGGTCTATGTACCTTTTGATTATATCGCTGTAATATCTGCTAAATAAATTATCCCGATATGCTATGTTATTATTTACTAAAATAGAAAATGCAAAACTTTTGTTATCCGTTGTGTATGGCAATACTTGAATATATGTAGATATGCTTTGCGTTTGCAGCACCCCACTTTGCAATGAACTCTGAACGCCAAATAAAGCGTTTAACGGCTTGTTACCGTGCGAGTAGAAAACAACCAACTCGCCAAAGTTTGCAGTGTACCTTGCTTCGCCTGTGTCTATTATTTCGGGCTGCCCTGATTCAAAACCATAAATTGTTGTCGCGTTTGTTCTTGCAATGCTTACAGGTGGAATGATCGTGAAATTAGTTTCTACTTTGAATTCTTTTGCGTTTGCTGGTTTTATTTCTGGAAACGCTGTAAGGCCATAATCTAAACCCGCACCTGTTTTATAATCGACATTGCTTTTAAATTTGCTTTCAGCGTGTTTAAATATGTAGTAATTGAAATCGTCTTGTGTGGATTTTTCCACGTTTGAAATGTCCGCTACGTAAGTAACCTCTTTTTTATTCTCTAAAATATCTTGCGGCGTAAAGAAAAACAGACTATCATCATCTGGATTTACATCTAGTATTGCAATATTAAACGACTTTAAAAACGAACTTAAAAAGTCAATTACTTTTATTTGTGGCAGTGATTTTATAAGGTCTATTTTGGACCCACCCATTAACGCAAAATTATTGTTATTTGAAGTTAAAAAAGTATTAAATACTGGCAAAGGTATTAAAGTTAATAAAATTGAATTAACCCAACTTACAGCATTTGTAAATTCTAAAGTAATAAAATATTCAAGTTCTAAACTTGCATCAAAAAATAATGTTTCAATAGAAATCTCAGCTATTTCATTATTCTGACTAAAATTAAATACTTCTGTTTTTATTGGAAAATCTTGCCCTGTTCTAAATATGCTGATTGTGCAATCCGTAGTTGATGCGCTCAAATAGTTCAAACCTTCAAAAGTAATTCTTTGAAGTATTCGATTATTATTAACTGAACCATTTAATTTTATTTTAATCGTATCTAATGATTGGTTAAAATTTATCGTGTAGCCGCCTGTAGAAACACTAAGATTTTGAGTTATGATAAATTTGCTTTGTATTTTACTTCCAAAGTTTTTACCCATACACCAAACAAATGCTTCGGTATATTCCGTTCTGTTTTCCAACGGCGTAACTACTTGCAGGTCGTACTTTTCTTTGATTAATTCAACTATTGTAGAAAACGTTATTGCTGGTCGTAATTCATTAGCCTTTAAAACCTTATTTGAAGTAGGTAAGTTTGCCGCATCAAAATATACATTGTCTTGACCTAAACCGTCCTGATTGTATTGTACTACTCTATTTGTAGACGCTAAAGGCACAAAGTACTTTATAGGCGTTCCTTGCACGTTTGATGATTCCACACCTGTTAATAATGCCTTGACAGTTGCTGGGTTCCAGTCCACGACTAGAGTGCCTAGTGAATCTATTGTGTCATCACCTATTTTGTCTTTTAGATTTGTTAAGCTAGTTGAGAAACTTGCAGTAATAACTGACGGCTTTCCCATTTTATAGGCTATTTTTTCAAGTTTTAAAAGCCCTGTTTGGTTTAAAAGGCTACCAACGTAAACCTTTGCGCTAACTTTGCGCAGGTCCGAGGGCTTTATTACGTCCGTATTGCCAAAATAACCCAGCGCAAACAAGTTATTAGGTGTTGCATCAAAAGTAAAGCCTAAAGAATAAGGCGAAAACACCTTGGAAATGTCCTTAGTATCAACAAAAGTATATCGCATCGGGATTGATTCATCTTTTATGAGGTCTAATTTGTTATAATTCAATCCGTCAATCGATACATATACTTCTGTTATCATCGTATATTGTTTATTTTGTTGTTTGTTTCTTCCAGTTTTAAGTTGTAGTCAATCGCTATTTTGTCATTTAGTCTAGTTTTGCGTGTGAAATCTTCATCCATGATCACTACTGGTATTTGCTGGTGCGTTTTAAAGTACCCTAGAGCATTTTCTGTTATGGTTTGACTATCTATTGTTATGTCGTTATTATCTATGCTTAAAACAGCGTTATCAATCGTTATACCGACCGTAGTAACTGTTTCTAAATCGCCTTTAAAATTAATCAAATAAACAACAGGGCTGTATATTAACTCTTCAACTATTGAAGTCATGTTTTCATCTAATGCACCCGTATTAATTAAATAAGATTGCTCGGCATCAATAGCCGTTATTTGCTTAGAATGTTTATAAGTGTTATCAACTTGCGACGGGTCCCGATGTGATATATTGCTTACCGTGCGGTTTACTTTTACGCTCGCTGTTTTCTTACCGTGCGGTGTAAACGATTCCCATAACCCTAGCTTATTTATGAACACTATTAAACAAGGGTCCAACGTGCATCGTAATTTTGTAGGGGTTACGGCAATGTAATTAACCATATTTTTAGTGCTGCCTTGTTCAACCGTTCTAGTAAAATTAAAAGTCTGATTAAAATAGTTGCTTATCTTTGGATTAAACCATTTTTCAACAGGAATAACAAAGCCACTCGCACCGTAATTCTGCACTCCGTTATCTTCTATGAGGTTTTGTTCGTAGTTCCATCTGTAACCTAGGGTACAAAAAAATGTGTTCGTATATCGCGTTGTTTGGCTTGCATCAAAATTAATGTTAATTATTTGTGCCTGCAGAAAAACACCTTGATTTGTAATCGCTGGCGCAGCGGCTCTATTATAAGCAAAGCGCGGTTTTATAAAAGGTCTTACAATATCGGAAATTTCCAGCGATATGTAGTTGTCTGATTTACTTACTTTGTCCTTTTTTAATATTACCGTTGGCTGGTTAATGGTTCTGTCTTGTTCGCCATCCCAAATGTATATATTAACGGTTACAGACTTTGTTTGTTCGGTTGCGTTTTCACGAATAAATAAGGGGCTGTTAATAAGTTTTATTTTGCTTTCGCCATCAATCGCTGTGCGCGCGTCAACTGGTAAGGCAACGGCTTCTGGGTTAATATCTGGCACGCTAACGTTAACAATCGAAAAAGTAAACCCGCTTGTTATTTCTGTTACATTACCGAAAACAGGTGCAGTATAACCTTTGTAACCTGTTAAAACGATGTTTGATTCTAAGCTTTGAAAACTAAACGAAGAGCTACCTGTTAGTTGCGCTATAAACAGGTTAGTAGGGTAAAAGGCGTTTACTATAAAATAGTTAACCCATCCACTAGGTGTTAGCGGACCGCCGCTTTCATTTGTTACGCTTATATTGTTTGTGATGTTGGTGTTTGTGTCTATATAAGAAATCACATACTTTTGGATATAAAGTATGTTTGCCGTATGGTTGATATTAATTTTACTAACTGTCATAATTTCCTGTTATTTGATCTACTATTTCTTTGACTACTAAATTTATTGTTTCATCTACATTTGCATTTATTGCTACTTCCAACTCGTTAGGCTCTTGAAACTTGCCATAGAAAACCTGCGCAACTGTTAACGTTGTATCTGGCTTTACCATATAGTTAACAGAATCTCTTAAACGCCCTGTATCAACTCTTGAGTTGCTTCTAGCTTGTTGATACACCTTTTCACCCAATTCGTTTAACTTTGCCTTTATTATTTTGTCGGCTTCTATCTGTTTTCTAGTTCTTCTTTTTGCCACGTATTCTATCTAATAATGCAGTTACCGCCGTTGTACTACTTCTTGTTATTGAATCAATTATTTTTCTGGTTGAATTTCTACCTGTTTGAGTTTTACCAACTTCATAGGTTGCACCGCCAAATTCAGTATAAATTATTTTCCACTTTACACCAGACGGCATTAACCGCCTTGCGTTTTGTTCTAACTTTGCATTCTTGCCAAATTGCCCATAATAAAGCATTCTAAAAATAACCTGCTCACGTACATACGTAAACGATATGGAACGCTTTAAAGCCCCTGTATCAACTCTCGCGCTGGACTTTGATTGGTCTATTATGTTTTGAGCAACTGCCCTTATGCCTGCATCATCTAACACCCGCTGCCCATATTTGCCATTGCTAATTCAATCGTAATCTGGTGTCCGTCTAGAGCGTTTTTGTTAAAATTCTCAAGCTTACTCGCTTGCGTGTTTGAAAACAACTCTATATTATTCGAAAAATTATTACTTCGCATCTGGTTTAAAAACCTTGTAATGATTGAAAGCGTTTCCCCTAGGTTATCAACTAAATTTGTATCTAGTCTTAACTTGCTGTCTGTCTTTTTAGGGCGTATATCTCGCTGCTGCACCACTGTAATTAAAAAAGTAGCAACTATTGCATCTTGTAAAGTATCGCTTTCTAAATAGTCTATATTAACAAGGCTGTATATGTTTTCTTTGTTGTTGTCAATATGCTTTGTTTCTACCAAAGTAACCGTATTAACTAAATCGTTTTCCGAAAATTTATTGATTAAAAAATCTGTTAATAAGTATAATTCGTTCATTTTATTTTAAATTTTCAACGGTTCTTTTTCTTAATAAATATTCACTCCAAAACAGAAAATATTTTGTTTCGTAGTGAAAAATAACTTTCGGACTTACGCCTTCAAAGGTAGAGCAAAGATATACCATTTCAGTATAACCTCCGTAAGTCAAAGAAAAGTTTTGCCTTTCTATACTTCCTTGCGTTGTTTCCCCAGTGTTAGCGAACTGCGGAGGGTTGTATATCCACGGGAAATTGGCTTTTACTTCTTCGGCTTCTTGCATATACAAAGCGACCGCAAAACGCTTCACAAACTCTGGTATCTTTAAAAACCAAAGCCTAGCCTTTACAGTCGCTTTAATAAATGCGTCATCATCTTCATCTTTAATAAACGTTTCTAAGTCTATAAAACGACCCGCATTTTTAAAAGTAACGTCAATTTTAAACAAGATTTTGATAATCAAAAATAACTTTAAGCTTTTTAATGTCTGTTTCATCATTGCCGAATAGTTCTTTTAACGTTTCTTTTTTTCTTAACTCTTTTTTTTCTAGCTTCCTATATTCTTTTTTTAAATAAGGTAAAAATCTGCGCAAGTGCATTCGTGTGGTTTCTTTTTGTGTCATAGTGGCATAGGTGTTTTACGTTGTATATTAATAAAATATCCAGCGGCTTCTGTTATGTGGTCAAAGCCTGTGGTTTTGTCGGGTTCTCCATTCTTATATGTTTGTCGCTCTGTGGCTTCTGTATACACAGGGCAGTTATTTGTATTGATAAAATATACGCGCTCGCCTTTTGCGTTCTTAAAAGCAGCGTTAACGGCGTTTACTCGGTCCTTTACAAATGGATTTTTGTTTGGTTTTCTTATATTAAACCCTGCATCTCGTAGTACTATTATATCGCTTTTACCGCTTGACTTTCTATTGTCGCCACTTGCATCTGGGTAAATTACTATTGAATGGCCCGCGTATTTTGACTGAATCAAAGAAACCATTTCAAAAGTATCATAGGCGTTTACGATTTCAGCAACCGCGGTCTTAATGTTGCCGTCAATTACGTGGACCACTGCGTTCATTTTAGTGATGTTAAAATCCATTCCGATATGCAGCACATCATTTGCTTGTATCTCTCGAATAGAATTGTTTTCAATCCTGTCAAAGTGGTGGTAAACGTTACCGCTTGTTAAGTTGACAAACTCGCCATTTAGGTATGCTTCTAGTTGTTGAGGTGTATAAATGTCTGAAAGGGTTTCAATATATTCTTCTGGAATAAAGGGGTTATCTAATGTTTTGCCCTTTATCATTTTGCGGTTTGCCTTTGTTTTGGTTACGAAAAACTCATAGGCCCACTTAAAACCTTCTGGTGTACCTACTACATCTGTTTTATTTTTATCCCCATTGGGCAACTGGCAGCGGTTTCTTGCGATAATCTTTACGAATACATCACTCATCGCATCTTTAGAAAGTATATCTGTTTCATCTATAAGAGAATAACCAACCTCATAGCCTACAATGCGCTCTGGGTTCGACATAGACCTTAAAATTATCTTACCGTATTTAGTGTTAAAAAAATGTTTTGATTGGTTTAGAACGTACGGTATGTTCATATTTGTAAGAAGTTCCGCAAATTTAGGTATTGCTACGTCTTCTATAAGTCCGTACGTTGGTAAATAGTAAGCTACTGGAATCGCTGGATATTTCAATTTCATTAAAGTAGTTTTTAAAACACCTGCAAAAGATTTGCCAGAACCATAACCGCCAATTAGCCCCGTGTGGGTGGCGTTACTGTTTACAAAAGCTGCTTGATTTTTCAAAACTTTTAACTCCATTTATATAATTTTAAACGTTATCGGTTCGACGGCTGTAAGTTCTTCGTTTATATTATGCTGCACCGACTTACCAGCGTACCTATCAAGTACTTCTTTGATAGCGTTCATATCGCCCTTTACTGCCATTGTAGTAAGCTTATTTATGATTGCGGTAAGTTTGTCTATACCTCCACTTTCGGTCTGTAATTCAGCCGTTAAAACCTCTTTAAGAAGTTTTGTTTTGGGTGCGCCTTTTCGGTTTATTCTAGGGTCGTTTTTTTTGAACGGCACTCTTTTTTTTAAGTTTTCGCTATTTGCCATTTTTAACTGTTATTCAACTGTTACGGTTCATAAATTTTAGTTATCAAATATACTTTTTTATCGTAAATTTTATAAATATTTCTTTTAGCTTCTGCTTCATCTTTCGCAAATACTCTTTCAATTGATTTGCTGTTACCGTTAAAATTAACCTCGTATAATGTTTTCATAATGTTGTTATTTTAAGTTTACAAATGCTTTTAACGGATAAAATATTAGCGAGTTTCTGTAGCCACCTTCGTGCGTTGGTATAATAGGGGTTACTCCGTGTATATTTTTCCACGCTGGGTAAACCAGTATCGAGTTGTTTGCGCTGTCCATTGTTGCATTATAATCTGGAACGTGTAAATTACCCCCTTTTGCGTTTAATCTTTTTGTTATAATAACATTAACCGCTCCAACTATATTACCAGTATCACGATGAAACGGTGCGGAAATATTGTAATTGGAAATTGAACTTGTCCAAAGGTTTCCAAACTGCCATTTATCGTCAACTTGTTCAAATAGTTTCTTTTGTGCTTCGTATTGCTCTGGCAGTATTTCCTTTATTAATGCTTCACTTTCTTTTGCCAAAAGCATCATCGCCTTAATGAATGTCTGGGCAGACTTAACTGAATGAACGCTTGATATAGTTGCGTATGGCCTTCTCATATGTGGCTTTGGTGGTATACTTCCCAGTATTGTGGACCATTGCTTAATTACATTTTTATATTTATAAATTCCTTTTACTTCATCAAATCCATCAGTTGGCTTTCTGTCCATTGATGATTTTGGAACATCTTTTGAATGCAATAAATTGTCCGCCAAATCAGCAAGTTTGCACATTTTTTCTGGCATCTGTTTAATATAAAATCCAACTGCAATTCCATCTTCATAAAATATACAATCCTCTAAAATGTTTGGCTCAATGTACGGACATTCTTGCCCTATCTTTGTATTGTGCTCTACTTTTATTAAATCAACTCTTTTCATTTTACTTGTCTTTTATAGTGGTTTGCTAATGCTTTTATATCTGTTTTCATATCTAACCTTTCGCCTTTGCGTTTTAAGGTTACAAATGGTCGCCATTCTTGGCACATTTTTTTTGCACTTGCTTCGTCTTTTTTTAATTTGTATTCATCTTGCAAACCACCTTTGTTACTTCCAACATCTGGACAAGAAAACCAATAATGATTAAACCTTAAAATCCCGTTACCTTTTTGTATTGTTTGTAAAGCAAAATCTCTATCTTCTTTTAGGTTGAACTCTGGTCTATAATTCCATCTAATTTTTGAAACATTCATTAAAACACAAACTTCAGCAAACTTTTTATTTATAGAATATTTTGTTTTTTCGTGCCATGCGTGCTGTGTGTAATTTATACCAACTAATTCAAATGGTAAAGCCTTAACTTTATTATAAATATCAATCCAAATAGAAGCGTCTTTTTTAACTGTTTTTCCGTTGTAAATTCCAAAAGAAGTAACATCGTCGTCGCAAACTATAATCCATTCTTCTTTGTTTTCTTTCGCCCAATTTAAAACAAAGTTTCTAACATATCCAATACCACCGTTATTTTTTTCAATACTAACTTTGTTTGGAACGTTGTATAATTCTAACTCTTGTGGCTCAATAAAATGAAACACTTTTATCCCTACATCTTCAAATAGTTTGTATGTTTTTGTTGTTGGTCTGCCTTTTGTCGGGATACAAACTATCATAATTTATTCTTTTCGGCTTTTAAAAAGTCCAATATCATTTTACCTACATAAGCGTCTTGTTCGCGCCAAAACTTTACAAGTGCGTAAGCTTCTTCGTAATGGTCTGGTTCAAATTCAATTTGAATAGCTTTCTTAACTCCGTTTGTCATTTCGTCAAGTTGGTTGTCCAAATCATCGTTATCATCAAGTAAAGAGTAGTCAACTTCTACTGGCTGTTGCCAAACATCTAAGCCCCATTCTGCCAATTCATCAGACTCCCATTCGTTAGCTAAAATATCCCAATCCCAATCCCCAAAACCAACGTTATCTTTTATGATAAATTCCTTTTGTTGTTGCTCTGTAAGGTTGCTTGCTTTAATAATAGGCACTTCTTTTAATCCAGCTTCTTTACAAGCCTTTAAACGCATATTGCCACCCAAAACAATCATATCGTCGTTTACAACGATAGGGCGTAAGTTAAGCATTTCTGGAAACTCTTTAATAGACTTAACCAACTTAGCAAATTTGTCGTCTTTAATAGTTCTGGGATTGTTCGGGTTTGTTTTAACCTCTGATATTTTTACTACTTGCATAACACCGTTCTTTTAACTCTAAAACCTGTATCTAGGACATCTAACAACACTTTTCCGTTATCATTACAATCATTACCATAATAGTAAGATTCACCGTTAGGCACGTTGTCAATCGTTACCACGGCTTTACAGTCGCAAATGATGGGTTTATCTTCTGGTGTGCAGCTTGCCATTAACAGGGCAAAAATAAATAGTGTTTTTTTCATTGTGTTTTGTTTTAATTGTTAGTTTTTTTAGTGAGTTCAAATATAGTGATAATTGCTGCATCTATTACTGGTCGCTTAGAACTATTTTGGTAACTCTTTTTACTAGCGTAGTTAAACATCTTGCTTATCTTCTCGTTAGTAAGTCCTAGATTTTTGCGTACTTGTTTAATTTTCATTTTTTCTTTAGATTATTAAAGTAAAGTATTTGTTCATTACAATACAAATCGCAAGTATTGATTTTTTGTCTTTCCCAGTACCTTGCAGCACCATCGCACAAGAGGTTGAACTTCTGCTTTATCTCAACCTATTTTTCTTCCCATGTTTTGATTAACATTTGTAGAATCCGCTTTGTAATTTATAGCCTTTAGCAATCCCCATTTGATCTACAGTCTTGCACTTGTCTACTGTGGAGATTTCAATACATAGTTTGTTGTCATAAGTTTGACCTAATGTAGCAAGGTTATTATATTTTGCGTTCATCTCGTTAACTTTGTTTGTGTAATCTTGAAGAGTTTTCATCGTGTTTGTTTTAATGTTCGATACAAATATACAAACCTTTTATACATTACCAACTATAAATGGTATGAATTAACTTTATTTATAGTCGTTATGAATAACTACCTAACGTAATAAACGCCCACGTATTCTTTTTATTTTTTAAACATACAAATATGTCGTTAAATTGTTAGAGTTTCACAGATCCGATCATAAAAGTAATAGCGGTGTTCGTTGCTGAACTTTAATCTTCGTCTAAATTAAGGTAATATCCAAACCCTTAACGCACTGGTACGACACCGCTACATACTCTTATACTAAATGTTATCTACAAATATCTTTTTTGCTTTTCAATTTCTGTGTGTATGTGGTTGAGGTTTTCAATCTCACCCGCTTCTGGTAAGTAGATGCCATTCTTAACGCTGTACGCTCTGAACCTGTCAATCGCTAGTGTCATTTGCGTGCTATCTAATAATGCCGTAGACCTTACGTCTTTGCGTGTTATCCCTGTCTTTGTGTTTACTCGCTCGTATATAAACAGGTCAGCGTTTACTATTGCTTTAAAAATGTTTTGCTTTACGTAGTGGAGTGTTTCTCCATACTCCAGCGCAAACCAGCTTATAATCAAATGTAAATAACTGTTTTGAGGTATTGACCGTATAGGTTTCTTTTCCGTTAGTTCAAACTTTGCCTTTGCAGTCATTAACTTTTCAAACCTTGCAATCGCTGTTTGCCTATCGAAGTCTTTTGATGTGTCAAATATCATTTTTTAGTTTTAAAGTTTTGTTAAAAACGCAAGTTTATTCTTATATACAGTAGTTATAGGTAAGGCTAAAGACCGAAATGCAACTTAAAAACGCCAATCATTAATTCAGCTTCTTTTTTAGATACTGAAAATTGAGCTTCTTCGGCACTATAATCTTCACGAGTTGGCAAGTTTATAATTATTTCTTTTCCACCACCTTCGCCATCATCCTCTTGACAAAACATACTTACGCTTTGCTGGTCATTTACAACTTTCATTTGTTCAAATTTAGCGTGTGATTCAAAAATTACTTTAAAGTATTCCATTTATATCTAAGTTTGTGAAAATCCCAACCTATAACAGCACATAGGCAATATGGATGGCTTTTCGGTTAATATTAAGTTTAGTTTTTAAAATAAAGTTTAGTGGTTGCAGAAAGTTTAGTGTTACAAATCCGCCACATCGCCTATCTGCAACCCGTTACTTATGACGTTTATTAAACAAATACTCCTGAACCTCTTTTGTTGCCTTGCGCTTTGCCTTGTGCAAACTTAAATAATTAGGGTCGTTTTTGTTATTCTCGTATTCATTGGCTTCCCTTACTTCAACGTAAGTAAATATCTCACGTTGCCCCTGCGTGAGGGTGTTAAAATCGTCCTCACGCATCCTCAAAAACATTTCTTTTGCGCCTTGCATTACGATAGTTTTAATTTCATAGCGTCTTTTGTTGCAGCGGTTGCGGCTTGTTCTGCTGGTGTGAACGCCTTGTAAGTAGTTTGTAGTTCACTCATAATATTGCAAGCGTTTAGCCTGTTGTTTAAACGTGGTATGTCTAGTTTTTGGGCTAGTGGTTCGCCTGCTGCGTCTGCATCTTTATCTGTAACTAATCCTAGCATGCTGGAAAGGCTGTACCGTCTTATGTAAGTGATCGCGCTGCCTAGTACTTGAAAGTCATTCATACCTTTTAAGGTGACGCCCTGTGGTATGTCTGTTATGCTTTTGATTGTTTCCCCACTATCTACGTGAAACAAAATAGTTTCAATAGTTATTCCGTTTACTAGTTGCGTAAAGCCTAATCCGTTTTTAGCCAATAAAGGATTAATAGTTTCTAGTATTGTACTTAGGTTTGTGTACGTATAGCCGTAGCCTTTCGTGTCCTGATGGATTGTTTTTACTTCTTGCTGAAATAAAGCTAGTGATTTATAAATGTTTTTCATTATATTTGCGTTGTTTTGATTGTTATTTAACCGCTGTACTCCTTGTGCAGCGGTTTTTTATTTTAAAGTAAGCCTTTGTATTCGTAGCCTTCGTGCTTTGCGTCCTGTATAAATTCTTTTGCAAGGCGTTTAAAGCCCAGGTCTAACGCGGTGATGATTAGTATAGGGGCTTCTTGATATATATACTCGCTGTGCCAGTCTATTGCGTTAAAATCGTGCTGCAATAACTCTTTTAACTTGTCTTTTACTTTTGTTTTCATTGCTTTGTGTTTAGATTGTTAGGTGTAAATATACACTATTATTTGTAATTATAGCCATTTTATAAAATATACCAAATTAAAATAAGTGTTTGTTAACGCAGTCATAAAGAAAATCACTATCCTCATTAAGTTTGTCCAGTTGTTCGTCAGTCATTGCCAGTCCGTCATACTCGGCACTACAAATAAACGCATCGCAAAAATCTGGATAGTCATTTGTATCTATCCCGTCAATATCTATGTTTTTTATTTTTGAGTAGTCCATTTGATAAAATCTATGTAGTTAAAATATAAAGTCAGGTCGTAACATTCACCCCTTTCAAATCGTCTTATTTTTGTAAGATTACAATTTAATTCGATTGCGATTTTTTCTACCGATATATCCGCAGCGATTCTACTTGCGCGTAAGGACTTAACCTGCTCTGTTACTAGCTGTCTAGTTGTTAAGTCCTTTATGTCGTTTAAAGTAGTCATATTAAAAAGGCAGGTCATCCGCCTGCGCTTCTAGTTCAGACGTTGCTGGCTGGAATGGTGCTGTTGCGTTTAACCCTGCTTTTGCTTTGTCAATCCTCCATCCTGTAATTGTGTTAAAATACTTGTTTTCGCCCTGTGGAGAAACCCATAAACGACCGCGAATGTTTATACCTACCGTTACCGACTCGCCTACCTTAACAGCGTTTAAAAGGTCTGTTTTATCCTGGTGAAACTCAACCAAAATATCCTGCGGATATTGTTCTTCGGTTGTGATTACTAACTCACGCTTTTTAAATTTCTCGCTTACCGCTTGCGCTTGGTTAATTACTTTTACTGTTCCTGATAATTCCATTTGTTATTTATTTAGTTGTGAAAAAATTAATTACTTCTTGTAGTTCTTGTAAATTGTTTATTTTCATGCACGCGACTATGTCGCCCTCTGATTTTTTACCTACGCGATACATTTCGCAAATCTGTGTTTCCTTAGCCCAATTAATCGCTATGTGTGGTGTTAACTGCTTTTCGATTATTGCATAGTCAAAACCGTACCTGTTAAAATAAATACCGTCGTTTACAATTTCTTCGGTAAATCCTAACTTCATTATTTCGCTGTAATATATTTTTTCTTGTTCCATTTGTTATTTATTTAGTTGTTAATTTATTGGTAATTTCTTGCAAACAATCTGCTTGTATTTCGGTAGCCGTTACAAATAAGTCATTTGCTATCTTTAAATCTGCTGGGCTTGTGAGGTCTAACTCGTTAAACTTTTGCGCTATGTAACTATCCGCGCAGTCAAAACCGCATAGTTCTAAGTACTCCCAATCATCGTCTTGGAAGTCTTGTTGGCAGCATAGGCAATTTGCTGGGTCTGGTGTGATTATGTTGTAGTTCCACGGTGCGCGTGGGTCGTGTTCTGCACCTGCTGGTAGATTGCTCATTGTGTTTTGTTTTGTTTGTTATTGTATGGTGCAAATATACACTAATATATTAGTTGTGCAACTATTAAAGCGTTTTTATTTTGTCGCGATAGTAAATATAAAGTGCTTTTAGTTCTTGCCTATCCCATTTGAACGCGCTTTTTTTACTTTCGGCTGCCATTTTTACAACGGTTTCAAATTCTTTTTTTCCTATTTTGCTAGGTAATTTTAAAGAGTACTCATTATGATTTCCGTCTTTGTGAAGATTGCACACCCTACATTGTCCTGAAATATTAAATTCGTAATATTTTAATTCACTATACTTATCTGCTTTAAAAAAATGCCCTGCTTGAAATTGGTCGTTCCATTTAGCACCGCAAGAAATGCACGGCAAACCTTTATCGCGTAGCCGTATATACTTGTGGCAAATATTCATCACCTGCTTTTTAAGCGTTTCTAAGTCCTTTGTTTTTTTCTCGCTTGATATTTGCTTATCCATATCTAAACGTGGCGCAGCGGCTTTAAAAATAGCCTTGTGCATCTTTATGCGACCCGCTTCACTTGTTAGTAGCCAATTTGAATAGCAACACATCTTGCCTAAGCCGTAAACGCGATGATACGTAAGCTTCCCGCAGCCGTAACCTTTTGCGTTTCCTGTTCCCTTACACGCTTTTTCTTTTGGCTTAATCATTATAAACAGTCAAAAGGTATAATAAAATCTATTTCTTTTATTTCAAATTCTTTTGTAACATCTCCATCTGTGCCACATATAGAAAAATTTATATATTGCTTTTTTGGTTTTAAAAATTTAAATTTTTTGTCACTGTATTTATCTATAAACATTTTTCTATAGTGAACCTCAATATTTGCTAAAAAAGGTTCTTCCATACCTGTTTTAATTAAAAAAACATTACAGCTTTTTTGTTCAATTCCTGTTCTTAAATAATATCCAGTAGTCCAATCCTCGATATTAAAAGATTTAATTCCACAATTAACTTCTTCGTATTCATCATCTAAATCAGATTCACTATAGTTAAAAGTGTGGTACAAATTTTCAAACTTAAAATTATTTTCTTTAAGGCTTCTTAAAACGCTAGATAATGAAGATAAAAAAATATTTTTATCAATAGCATATTTAGTTACATTTAAATCTTTGCTAGAGTAATCATTAACGCACTTAAAACGTTTTAACAAATTCATAGTTTCTTTTAAATAATTATACATTGCTCTAGCTGGCTGTCCATCTTCAATTATAATTTCCGCTAATTGGTTTCTAATTAATTTTTCCATTGTGTTTGTGTTAAGTGTTATTGTGTTTGTTCGTATTCGGTTAAAATTTGGTTTATTTGATTAATGAAAAACTTGCTTAGTTTACTTTGGTCTATGTGAGCCGCTAAAATATCCTCTGTTTTTACGTTTTCCTTTGCGGCCACGTTACCTATCCTTACCGTTTCCATTTCGCTTTTAATATTGCCTATGTGAAAATCAATAGGCACGCTTAGAGCGTCTACTAATGCTTTGCGCAAAGGTATGTTAACATCTTCAAACTGTTTCTTTAAAATCATTTCGCGATAAAGGTAAAGATACATCTTTGCAAAGGGTTCTTGCGAGAAACTTATTTGTTCCTGCTGCTGGTTATAAAATGCGATTATTCCATTTAAAGCGTCAGTATCGTTTTCGTTAGGTAAAAATGCTTTACCCTGTGAAAATCTCCACGCAATGCGCTGAATTGATTTAGTAATTTCCATTTTTTTTGTTTTTAACTTCGGTTTGTATTGGCAGGCTATTGTTGTCTAGGTTAAATGCAATATCATAAAAAGCTCGGTTCCGTGTATATTGAGCGGAAAGCGTTGTTGTATCATCTTCTGTTACTACGCTTATAACTGTTTCCGCTTTCTTTGTTACGCTGCTTCCAAGATGTCCTGTGGCCTTTAAAGTGCCGTAATTCATGTGCAAAACAGTACCTATTGCTATTTTGTATTCTTTGCTCCAGCTCATAAGCAGTTGAACAACCGCATTACATTCCTCAATATCATTAACGTTTTTTACTAAATCTGCAATTCCATCGATAAACATTAACCCAATGTTTTCTATGTTTTCTAGTTGCCATTTTATTAAGCCTATTCGCTGGTCCACGTCAAGGCTTCTCATGCTGTAAGGGTAATAACCACCGTATTTATAACCGACCATTTCTAGAACCTGCCTTGCGCCTTGCTGCGTGTGAAATACTGATTGTTCGGTGTCGTTGTCTATAACTATTTTGTTTTCGTTGTCGTGTCCTGCAATGTCCGGAAAGTAGTCGCTTGCATTACCGCCTATGTAACTGGCTATTATAGCCTTTTTCGCAAAGGTCTTACGCGACTTGCTTGCACCTACTAAACAAAAGAAATCTCCATAAGATGCAATAGGTGTCGGATATCGGTTTCCCTTATATTCGTGTTTACCGATACTAAGCGCTATCGGTTGTTGCTTTATTACTTCGTCAATATTTACAAAGGTGCTTGCGTTTATTGCTGAATAGTCGATGTCGCTTATTGGCTCGCTGTTAAATTTTATAGGCTGTATCATATCGACCCTATTTGTTTAACCGTTCTAAATTTCGCTAATCTACCCGCTACGATTTCCGTACCAATCCAGTTGCTGCAATAGGTTCTAAATTTATTAAACGGCTCGTTGTATTCTCCACCTGTTTGTGTTCCTAGGTGGATAATAAAGTGGTCAACTAACTCGCGCAGGTTACCTTGCTTTATTTTGTGTTTACGATAAACGCTTTCACGCCATATATCGCTTCCAGATTCGCCTATTTGATTTGAGTATAAATCCATAAGACCTTTAAAATCTACCTTATTAATTACATTATCATTATCATTATCATTATCAGTTGGATTTGTTGAGGTTTGTTGAACACTTTCAACACTTGTTGCTTTTGTTGGATTTTGTTGTTCTTTGTTTAACGCTCTTAGTCTTGCTGATTCTTTTCCAGCATCGCTGCGCTTGCCTTTAACTTCCTCAAACTTTACCAAATCCCTTTTAAGCTGGCTTTGTATAAACTTCCACGCTGACAATACAACCCTATTTTCTAATATTGGATTCATATCATTAACATACTCCAGTAGGTGGGTAAATAGTATTCCCTTTTCTTCATTTGTTAAGTGGTCTATATTGTTTATTAAGTCAGCGTAAAGAACAAATGATTTTTTATTTTCTGCCATTTCTAAATATTTTAAACGTAAATACCCTTTAACGTCGGAGGGGCATCTCGTCAGTCAAAGGGTATTTTATAATTTCTTAAAGTTCATGCCCGAACCGTTTACAAATGTAATACTATTTATTCGATATACAATACTTTTATTCGTTTAATTCAATCGCTCTTTTAATACTTTCGATTGCTTCCTTATAATCTTTGTTAACGTCTTTAAAACCGCGCTGACCCCCTTTAAGTAGTTTCTTTATAGCGTGCTGCGTTGCAGGATTAACAACGTTAAAAGCTTTTAAAACATCGTAAACGTCAATCATTTGACCGTTGCAGTCTACGTGGTATTTGCTTAGTGGTTTCATAGCCCTTTAATCTCAAAATCAATTCCTAGTTTCACGCCTTTGTCAATCCATTTTTGCAACTTAATACCGTGTATCTTCTTGCGTCCTGCAAGTATAACCTCTGGACGTGTTTCTATTGCGTAGCGTGGAACGTCAAAACTTACATCTTTATTTGTAATATAAACAACGCCTAAATTTTTAAGTTTCTTTAAGATTGGCATTAACTGGTTATACGTATATTTAAGCGTTAAACTCAATCTTTGAAGGTCGTAACCTTCTACGCTATAAATAAGGTCGTATACTCTTTGCGTTTGCTCCTGTGCGGTGCCGTTTTGCAGTTGCTTAACGTAACCCTGTGCTTTTATTTCTTTCATTGTATTTGTGTGTAGTATTTAGATTGTATTTTTTGCATCCATAGCATAAAAGCTAGTTTGTCGTTGGGTTTCCAGTCCTGTGGAATGTGGTTAATGGTTAGTTGCATGATATGTTTTTTTCTAGTTTTTCATCCAGCCTTTGGATGCTATCAAAGTAATCGTCAAAATGCATGACATTATCTACTGCAATCATGGAATTTGTAACTGTTCTATTTAGTTGCATCCCTATTTCATGGTACTGACCTAGTGATGCTATATGCTCAATAGTGTAGTTAGTGTATTTTTTGCAAAAGTAAAAAAATATTTGTCTAGGTCTTACAAATTGTACTGCCTTTGACTTTTTAAAAAGTATGCTCGGAGTGATGTTGAACTCCTCGCACACCCTATTCATTATTATTACGTGATTGTTGTACATTGCGTTGTGATTTAGTTGGTGATATTTCGCGTGAGTGGTTTACTAATCTTAGTCTTCGTAATCTCTTTTTAATTTAATTAAAATAAATTCTC
>Ga0208770_1000428_pt1 | contig 27524 bp, 30 predicted proteins | sample AntAceMetag02UK9_FD_184771 | JGI IMG/M metagenome (GOLD analysis project Ga0208770, IMG submission 184771) | Saline lake microbial communities from Ace Lake, Antarctica - Antarctic Ace Lake Metagenome 02UK9 (SPAdes) (version 2) | ecosystem: Environmental > Aquatic > Non-marine Saline and... | reverse complement strand
TTTGCATCCGTTGTTGTTTTTCCGTCTGGGCCGTATGCCCAACCTTCAGGAATAGATTCATTATTTTTTGCTCTTACTGAAATTTCACTTTTAGCCACGACGCTTGCTGACTGATCAATAATTAATTTTACTTCGCCGTCAACTGGCACAGCAATAGAGAAAGGGTTAGTTCCAACGACTGCCTGAGTCCCTCCTGCTGGAGCAATTGAAGCTGGAGCATTCGTAAAACCAATTCCTACAAGTCCTTGAAGGGCTAAATTTTTTGTATGGTATCCTAGAACTCCACAATTATAAGACTGACTTATTCCAACAGATGCTATTCCAAATTCTTTTGCTGATGGAATGATTTTATCAAACGCTAGATCAATGGCTCTATGAGCAAATCCATGATCTGCATTTACTTTATAAGCTGATTGAGAAATTGTAGATAGGGAAGGTGAAGCTTGACCATTCACTTTTCCACATTTTAGATGAAGGCAGTAAATTGGAAGATAATGGAAACCATGACTTTTAATTCCTTGATTTTCAGCATCAATAATCCCTCTAGCTAAAGGAAGAGCATTTTCTTTAGAAGCTCCAGATTTTATAAGTTTTTCAATAGCGAGTTCTAAAGCTTGATTTTGATTAAATTCCATAATCGCGTTATTTAAGTGATGAATAGAAAAAATTCAAGGAAAAATATTATTTTTTGGGGATAATTATCTAATTGGAGGGTTGCAAGATTTGAAGCTATATGTTTAAATTAATGAATAAAATTAATAATAATATGGAGGATACTACAATGACTAATCTTAAGAATGTTTTTTTTTCATTAATCCTTTCTTTAGGACTAACAACTTTTGCAACTAATGTAAAAGCTGCAGAATGTGGTGACGTGAGCGTAGCTGAAATGACTTGGACTTCAGCAGCGGTTTTAGCTTACTTTGATGCTTTAGTTCTTAAAGAAGGTTTTGGGTGTAACACAGAAGTTGTTCCTGGAGACACAATGCCGACTTCAATTTCTATGGCTGAAAAATCTCAACCTGATATTGCAAGTGAACTTTGGACTAACGGTCTAGGTGCTTTTTGGAAAGATGCGGTTACTGCAGGTAAAGTACAAATTGGCGGATTATCAATGTCTGGTGGTGGAGAAGCTTTCTGGATTCCATCAAAAATGCTTGAAGCTAACCCAGAACTAGCAAATATTGAGGGTGTGCTTGCAAATCCACAATTATTTACAACTCCAGAAAGTTCACCTAAAGGTGCTTTCCATGGATGCCCTGCCGGATGGAATTGCGAAATTACAACAAAGAATTTATTTCAAGCCTTTGGTTTTGAAGAAGCTGGTTTTGTTTATGTTGACCCAGGTTCAGGGGCCGCTCTTGGAGCATCTGCAGCTGGTGCACATGATAAATCTCAAGGTTGGTTAGGATATTACTGGGCACCTACTTCACTACTTGGAACAAGAAGTTTCCAGATGGTATCAGTAGACCCTGTCGTACAAACACCAGAAAACTGGGCTTGTGCAACCGACGAAACATTCCCTGGCAACTGTGAGCCTTCTTACTGGTCAAAAGCTGTAATTGATGTTGCATACACAACTGATTTTGCAAACAGAGCTCCAAAAGAAGTCCTAGATTACTTAAAAAATAGAACTTTCAGTGATTCAGATATAGGTGCAATTCTTGATATAGTCGAAGCTGAAGCTTATGGACCTCAAGAAGCTGCAGAATATATGATTTTAGAGCGTCAAGACTTATGGAAAGATAAAGTAAGCGCAGATGTTGCTAACAAAATTATTGCTTCTCTTCAGTAATAATACACTAGCGGTTCAACACAGAGCTTGGTATTTTAATACTAAGCTCTGTGTTTTTTTGTATATGAAAATATAAATAATCTAATTAAACATGTTTGACTTTTTCTTAACATTTCCTGCTTTACCTCGAGAGTTTCTAAGAGACTTTAAAAGAGGTATTGATAATGGATTTAAGGAATTCTCCAGATCATATGGGGAAAATATTGAAACTTTTTTTTATCCTTTGATGAAATTATTAGTTTTTATTGAAAGACTTTTAATAAGTACTCCTTGGCCGATTTTTATAGGAATTGTTTCAATACTGGGATATTGGGCAACCAGAAGTTTAAAACTTGTTATTGGGATTATAATTGCTTTTACTTTCATTGGTCTTTTTGGAATGTGGGAAGATACAATGGAAACAACTGGTATAATCGTGGTTTCCACAATTGTAGCTGTTCTCGTTGGAATACCTCTTGGCATTTGGATGTCTAAGTCTAGTCGTGCTCAAACAGTAATTACTCCCATATTAGACTTCATGCAAACTCTTCCACCTTTTGTTTATCTAGTTCCTGTAGTTATGCTACTAGGTATTGGTAAAGTACCTGGATTAATAGCAGTTGTTATCTATGCCATACCTCCAGTAGTTCGCTTAACTAACTTAGGTATTAGAGAAGTAGATAATGAAATAATTGAAGCTGCTGAGTCATTTGGAGCAACTCCCCGACAAAAACTATTAAAAGTTCAAATTCCTCTAGCTATGCCCACCATTTTTGCAGGAATAAATCAAACAATAATGATGGCTTTAGCGATGGTAATTATTGCATCCATGATAGGAGTCAAAGGTCTTGGTCTAGAGGTTTTAAGATCAATATCAAATCAGTACTTAGCTATTGGCTTACTAAACGGCATTGCCATTGTTGCCATAGCTATAATATTTGACAGAATTTCTCAAGCTTATGGAAAACGAGTTCAAGAACATCGTAAGGGCGGAAATCACAAATGATAAAAATAAAAATTAAAAACCTTTACAAAATTTTTGGTAGAAATAGTGAGCTATCCATTCCTCTTGTAGAGCAAGGTATGGGTAAAGACGAGCTACTTGAAAAAAAAGGTCATGTTTTAGGACTTAGTAATATTAATATGGATATAGAAGAAGGTGAAATTCACGTAGTTATGGGACTTTCTGGATCGGGTAAATCTACATTAATTAGACATATTAATAGATTGGTTGAACCAACATCTGGAAATATAATAATTGATGATGTAGATATTACCGGTTTAGACAAAGAGGCATTAAATAACTTTAGAAAAAATAAAACCGCTATGGTCTTTCAAAGTTTTGGACTTCTTCCCCATTATAACATATTAGACAATGTGACTTTCGGCCTAGATATAAAAAAAATTGATAAACTGACATCTCAATCTAAAGGAAAACAATGGATAAATAAAGTCGGTTTAGAAGGTTATGAGAGTAGATTTCCTCAAGAATTATCAGGTGGTATGCAACAACGAGTAGGACTTGCCAGAGCTTTAACTAATGACCCTGAAATTCTTTTAATGGACGAGGCTTTTAGTGCCTTAGATCCCTTAATAAGAAAAGATATGCAAGATATATTAATTGCCCTTCAAAAAGATTTAAAAAAAACCATTGTTTTTATTACTCACGATTTAGATGAAGCATTAAAGTTAGGTGATAAAATAGCGATACTAAAAGATGGTTTTTTGGATCAAGAAGGAACAGCTGTAGATATCTTGCTTAATCCCGAAACTGATTATGTTCGTAGATTTGTTGAAGATGTTAATAGAGGAAGAGTTTTAAAAGCTAAAAATATCATGCAGGATGCTTCTGCTATATCAAAAGATTTATTAAATGGTCAGTCCCTTAAGGTGAAAGCCGATGATGTCATAGAAAAATTCATCGATCGTGTGGTAGTTGATAAACCTGACTTAATTGAAGTTTTAAGTGAAAATGGTTCAGCTATAGGATATCTTAGTCCCGACCGATTATCTAAAATTTTAAGAAAGTAGTTAAATGAAAAATAATAATTATATTGGTGGCCAATGGGTTACAGGAGAAGGTTCTATTAAAAATATTAACCCCTCTGATACGAATGACACTATTGATGAGTATACAAATGCTACATCTCAACAATTAAATGATGCTGTAGCTAGTGCTCATATTGCTCAAAAGAAATGGGAGAATGTTGGTATTGAAAAGAGAGCTAATATTCTTCACAATATTGGTAGCGAGCTTATTAAACAATCTAAAGAAATTGGAACTCTTCTCTCAAGGGAAGAAGGAAAAACTTTACCTGAAGGTATTGGAGAAGTCGTTCGTTCTGGTCAACAATTTCAATATTATGCAGCCAGCGCACTTCGTCAGTTTGGAGAAAATATTGCTTCCACTAGAGATGGTGTTTCTGTCGAAATGACTCGTGAGCCAGTGGGAGTGTGTGGAATTATATCGCCTTGGAATTTTCCTATTGCTATTGCTGCTTGGAAAGCAGCTCCTGCAATGGCATTTGGAAATGCTATTATTTTGAAACCAGCTTCACAAACACCAGCTAGTGCTATTGCACTTACTAAAATTATTAGCGAACAAAAAGATTTGCCTGAAGGTTTATTTAATCTTGTTCTTGGTGGTGGTGGAACAATCGGTCATCAAATATCGGGCCATAAAGATATTGCAGCAATTAGTTTTACAGGATCTGTTGGTGTTGGAAAAACTATTTATATGGAAGCAGCAAAATCTATGAAAAAAATGCAACTGGAGATGGGATCTAAGAATCCCTTAGTTGTTATGGATGATGCTGATTTAAATATAGCTGTAGCGTGTGCAACAAATGGTGCATATGGAGGGACAGGTCAAAAATGTACTGCTTCTTCAAGATTAATTGTCCATGAAAAAGTTTATAAAGAGTTTACTGAGAAACTAATTGAGAGCATTAGTGCATTAAAAGTTGGTCACGCGTTAGAGGAAGGTTCTCAAATGGGACCTGTCTCTAGTGAAACTCAACTACAATCAAATCTCGATTATATAGAGGTTGGAAAGAAAGAAGCCAAATTAGCCTATGGAGGCAACCCTATGAACATGAGAACTCCAGGTTACTATATGGAGCCGACCCTTTTTATTGATGGTGATAATAAATCAACAATTAATCAAGAGGAAATGTTTGGTCCAATAGCTTGTGTTATTCCTGTGAAATCTTATGAGGAAGGTCTAGAAGTTGCCAATGATACTATCTTCGGACTATCAAGCGGTATTGTTACACAATCACTTAGTAAAGCTGCTGATTTTAAAAAGAATATTAAAACTGGTGTGACGACTGTTAATCTTCCAACAGCAGGTCTTGATTACCACGTTCCTTTTGGTGGAAGAAAAGCTTCTTCTTTTGGTCCAAGAGAACAAGGCACATACGCTCATGAATTCTATACTCATGTTAAGACGACTTACGTAAGTCCTGGCAAGATCTAGTGAACTTCAGAATAGATAACTTACAATATTGTAATTGGTCTAAAGATATTTTCGAAATTAATCATGCTGCAAAACTCGATGCTGTGCATGCCACAATTTGTTATCATGAGGATTTTGATGAATTACAAATCAATATTGAAAAGTGGAAGCAATACTTTAATGACTACTCATCTTTAATCTCTCAAGGTTTTCAAAGTTCAGATATCGATAAAGCGAAATCAGAAAATAAAACTTCTATTTTTTTCGGTCTGCAAAACTGTTCCCCTATCGAAGATAATATTGAATATGTTGAAGTTTTAAAAAAACAGGGCGTGCTTTTTATGCAACTAACTTACAACAACCAATCTTTGCTCGCTACTGGATGTTATGAGAAAAGAGATACAGGAATTACAAGAATGGGTAGAGAAGTCATTAAAGAAATGAATAGAGTGGGGATGATTGTTGACATGTCTCACTCAGCGGAACTTTCAACATTAGAAGCCATTGAAATATCAGAAAAACCGATCGTTGTTAGTCACGCTAACCCCTCTTTCTGGCATCAAGGTCTTCGCAACAAATCAGATACTGTCATTAAAGCCTTAAACGATTCAGGAGGAATGATTGGTTTCTCTATTTATCCTCATCATTTAAAAAATGGTGAAAATTGTACACTCGATTCATTTTGCGAAATGATTGCAATAACTACAGACCTGATAGGCTCAGAGCAAATAGGGATAGGTTCAGATTTATGTATCCGACATCCCGATAGTATTGTGGAATGGATGAGGAATGGAACTTGGACGAAAACAAAGGATTTTGGTGAAGGAAGTGCCTCTGATGCAGGCTTTCCTCCTCAGCCTTCGTGGTTTGAAGATGCAAGAGGTTTTGATAATCTAGAAAAAGGTTTAGAAAAAGTAGGATTTAATGAAAAAGAAAGAAATAATATTCTTGGGAATAATTGGTATAATTTTTATAAAAAATTTGATTAATGAAAACAGCAGTACAAACAGATAAAAACTTTATAAGTCTAAGACCAGCTTCAGAAATTATGAAGCTTTCTAGATTAGGGTCTTTTCATCAATCAAAATTATCATTTTTAAGAAGTTTTATTCGTGAATTTAAAGATTGGGAATTTAAAACAGAGTATTTTAACTTAGATAGCAATGGACATGGAGAGATTGTGTATTCATTAAATTTTGAAGGAAAAAGTTATTCATTAATTTGTTTTGCTAACCATCTTGATGCTTCTGAGAGATCAGATCGTGTCATAGCTACTAAATGGGATTCTTCATTTGTCTTATTTGATGGAATTCCTAAACAAGAAGATATCCAAAGATTAAAAAATAATGTTCCTCTTCAAGAACAAGGAAGGACTACTTTTAAAGAATTGGCTTTATCAAGAGCAAATAAATCAGTGAGAACTTTTGAACATGTTGTGAATTCATTATCAGAAGGGAAACAGCCTGATAAAAAATTTCTATCAAAAGTTGGTTATCTTTACCGCACAACAGCTGTCTATGGGTCAGGAAAATTTGGGTTAGCTGATCGATTTATGATTTCAGATAGACCCGAGCTCAAAGGACCATTTCGTTTAGAAATGATGCTAGTTTACTTTGTTAGAAAATTTACAATTGATCAAGTTAATCATACTGCTAAAGCCCAAAACCCTGCAAGCGCTGTATCTTTAGATGATGATATTGCTAGAAATCTTGGTATTGGAAACTCAACAGGCCTTGGTATGGCTCCTTTTATAGTCAATCACCCAACTCTTCTTCATCAGTGGGTTGTTGCTAGAGAGAAGGCGCTACAAATCATTAGATCTATTCAAAAAGTGTCTGATGAAGAAAGAGACAAGTTTCAAAAATATCTTAAACAATCAATGAATAATATGGAAACATGGCTAACAGATAGTGAATATCAAACAAAAAAAAATAATAGTTTAAAAAAAGATCTAGCGCATTTCAAAACTTACTTTAATGACTTAGGGACTAAGGATTATTTTTGGAATGAAGTTTATTTATGGGTATCAAACAATATGGAAGATGAAGGAATAGAATTTATTGTTTCTTTGATGATGGAGCCATATGGAAAATTAGTGGAGCCACTATGTCATGACATGAGCGTTGATGAAGACCAACATTTTACAATCGAGGGATCTAGGCCAACCAAAGACATCAAAGAAATTATTGAAAATTACTATCGTTGGTTGATTCCTCTCGATTTTGGAAAAAAAAATAATATTACAAATTTTTGGTATTATTCAAAAAATAAACAAGAACCAAGGCTTTCCAATAGATTTGAAGAAGATGGTTCTGAGAACGAGTTACCTCTGGCTATTGCAAGAGATATCAAAAAACTCTATTTAGAAATTTCAAAATTTGCGCCTAAAGCCACAATTGCAGAATTTCTATTATCAAACCAAGAGCTTAGATACGTTGTTCGAAGAGTATTAATATGTGAAAAATTTCCCTATTCAGAAATCCAAGATAACACTACGGCTGACACAATCATTCCGATTGATATGTTGAGACTAAAATTATCTTACTTTGGTGCTGTTCGATTTGATCCACGTTCTGATCTTTGGCTACGAATAACTATGTATCAGGGAGCGCCCCTACCTCATGAAATGAAATTTTCTGATGATAGTTGGGCTTATAGATCTTTAAATTAAAATGGATATTTTTTCTAATATTAATTATGAATTAATTTTTACAACTAGTACTATAGCTTCATTATTTTTCGCAATACCAATTTTTGTTTCAATGGTTGTAGTAAGATATGCGACTTTGGCAAAACTTATTAGAGATAGCAGAGAAGATGTGATTGCAAATAAAATTCATTTTAAATCTATTGATGATTATAAATTTCATATATTTAAATATGAAAAAAGACTTTCACTTTTAAAAAAAGCACTTAGCTCTTCTCTTTTTTCAGGAATCTTAATAATTGTCAGTGTCGTAGGCGTTACATTTAATTATTTTCTTTTTGGTGTAATTTTTTTTATTTTAGGTTTATTTCTTATTGCCTTATCAATGCTTTTATTAATTTGGGAATTATCAGTGTCTTTTGAAGCTCTTAATGAGCCTCTAGATTACATGAAAAGCCTGAAAATAAAAATTAAAAGATAATCAGTTTAAATTTATTAATTGTTCGATAATAATTAAAGATCCTACGAATAAAGTCATTATGCCAAAATATTTTTTTAATTGATCCCCTGAAATAAATTTTGATATATAATTTCCTATTAGCACTCCTATCACAGTTGCCATTAAGACATAAAAAACAAAAACCCAATCTACTTTAAACCCTTGATATAGATCACCTCCAAAACCTATAATCGATTTCATAGCAATGATCAACAGAGACGTTCCAATTGCTATTTTCATTTCAAGTCCTGCTAATAAAACTAAGGCTGGTATAATCAAAAAACCACCTCCTGCACCAACTAAACCTGTAATAGCTCCCACAACAACACCTTCAAATATAACTAAAATCATTTTTGTAATTTTAGTTATATTTTTTTTATTTACTTTAGGCTTACGCTCTTTGATCATCATTAATCCTGAAAAGAACATCAAACAAGCAAATATAAAAAGAATTAAAAAGCTTTTTGTAATTGTAATACCAAAAGTTAATGAGTTAGGAATTAAGGGTAAGAGTAATTGACGAACAATTAAAACCCCTAAAATTGACGGGATACCAAAAATGAATGCAGTTTTGATATCAATAGTTCCTTGTTTAAAATAAACATATGAAGCCATGAAGGCCGTAAGACCCACTAGCAATAAAGAATATGTTGTCGCTTCAATTGCATTAATACCAAAAATGTACACTAAAATAGGCATTGTTAGAATCGATCCTCCAGCACCTAATAGTGAAAGTACTAGACCCATAATAAATGAACAAATAATACCTAGAATAAGCATTTATGATTTAGAATATACCGAATGTTGATTTGAGTTTTTTTGAGAGATAATAAAAATAAAAAACAAACTATTATAAAGTTTTCTTTTCTAAGGGCGCATTTTGAACAATCCAATTTTTGATCCCACCTATAAGGTGAAAACAATTTTTTAAGTTATAGGATTGAGAAATTTGAACAGCTAGTGTTGATCGATGGCCAACCGCACAATACATTAAGATTTTTTTATTAGTTAATTGATCAAAATTTTTATAAATATATTCGGCAATTTGACTAGAAGTAATCTGAATTGAATCTTTAATTCTACCATCTCTTAAAATTTCTAACTCTTCTCTTAGATCAATGATGACCACTTGATCATTTTGCATTGATGACTGAAATTCATTTACAGTAATTCCATTAGTAGTTTTCTGTCGAGCAAAATCAATACCTAAATTTAAATTACCAGGTACTGCTATGTCCATCATCTTAGGATCGGGTAAATTTAAGTTATTCATAATTGCTGCATATTCATCCGCAGAGGTCACTTGTAATCGAGGGTTAAATTTTTTTTCTTCACCTAAAGTACTTACAGTATCTCCTTTATAATCATGAGCAGGATATAATAAAGTATCTTCAGGTAGCTTTAAGATTCTTTCAAAAATTGAATGATAGGCATCATAAGGATCTCCATTTTGAAAATCTGTTCTTCCAGTTCCTCGAATTAATAAAGTATCACCAGAAAAAATTCTATCGTTCATAAGATAGCTAAAAGAATCATTCGTATGACCCGGTGTATGTAATGCTTTTAATTGAATATTTTCAATATCAACACTCTCATTATCCTTAACTTGCATTGAGACGACATCTCCAGGAGATGCATCCCCCATAATTGTAATGCAATTCGTACGATCTCGAAGTTCAGCTATTCCCGAAATATGATCAGCATGTATATGAGTATCAATTACCTTAACAAGCCTCAGGTCTAATTCTTCAACTAATTTTATATATCTTTCAACATTCTCTAAAACTGGATCAATAATTAATGCTTCTCCCCCTTTGCGACTTGCGATTAAATACGTGTAAGTTGAAGATACCTTGTCAAATAATTGCCTAAAAATCATTTTAGTTTCTTAAAATTTTCATTTGTTGATATAGTAGGATATAATCAAATAAATGCACATTCAAAATGAATATTATTAACTTTACACCCATTGAATCTTTTACAGGAGGTGTCTTTATAGGTTTAGCAGTCGCGATTCTTTTTCTATTAAGAGGGAACTTTGCGGGAATAAGTGGCATATATTATAATTTAATAACTTTTAAAAAATCGGGTTTTTTGTGGAGATTATTCTTTATAATTGGGTTAATTATTGGTCCAATAATACTGAAATTATTCAACTATCAAGATCTAGGTTTTGAAATTCCTCATACAAACATTCTATTAATTATTATTGGAGGTTTGTTAGTAGGTTATGGAACTCAATTAGGCAGTGGTTGTACTAGTGGCCATGGTATTTGTGGAATAGGAAGACTTTCCGTTAGATCAATAACTGCAACGTTTACGTTTATTTTGACGGGTATTATTACTGTTTTATTATTAAGATTTTTAGGATTTATCAATTTATGAAAAATATAGTAATCCCTATCTTTGTAGGAATACTATTTGGAATAGGCTTAACTATTTCAGGTATGACTAACCCTTCAAAAGTTATTGGGTTTCTTAATATTTTTGGGAAATGGGACCCATCATTAATTTTTGTTATGGGTGGAGCTATACTAATTAGCCTTCCTACATTTCTAATACTACAAAAAAAAATTTCTTATCCTTTTTTTAATAAAGAAGATGGTTTTCAAAAAATCTCTTTCAAAAATATAGATTCATCCTTACTAATAGGTTCTGGCTTATTTGGTATTGGATGGGGCATGGTTGGATTTTGCCCAGGCCCTTCAATAGCTTCACTATCTACGCTCAATGAAAATGCTTTAATATTTTTTGTTGCCATGAGTCTTGGCATGGTAATTAAAAAAATTATTTAAATTAAATCTTTAGACTACCAGTGATTAAAACGGATACTGTCCAAAAAAACTTAGATTAAGTATTTTTTTAAAAAAGAATTTGAACCATTTCAATAATTTAAATTAATTTATTTTTTATTAAATATTGCTTAATTTTAAATCTTTTGAATATTTTTTATTTGAGTTTTTAATAACCGCTTGGCCACAACGCATTTTACCTGTTTTAATATTAAACGTGTATTGAGGTTCTCCATAAAGCTTCCAACCATTTGATAAAGCCTCTGAAACTCGATGACAAAATTCTGAAGTATCGTTATCAGTAATAAATCTGTATCCCTTCATTTTAAAATTTTTCCTCCTATTCAAGATGCTTAAATGCAGAATCTAAATCTTCGATTAAATCGTTTATATCTTCCAATCCTATAGATAATCTTATCATATTATCAGTAATGTTAAGTTTTTTTCTACCCTCTTCTCCAATTACACGATGTGTTGTTGTTGCAGGATGTGTCACTAAGCTTTTAGTGTCACCAATATTATTAGAAATATCAAATAATTTTAAATTGTTCATGAGATTAAAAGCATTATTATTTTTGATAGTAAATGTTACAACAGATCCGCCTTTTAACATTTGTTTTTTCGCTAGTTCATAATTAGGATGATTTATTAAAAATGGATAGATAGTTTTTTCAACATTTTTATTTGAAATTAAATAATTTGAAATTTGTAACGCGTTACTGCAGTGCTTTTCCATCCTAATATCTAAAGTTTCTATTCCTTTTAATAATATCCAAGCATTAAATGGGCTTATTGATGGTCCTGTATGCCGAACAAAAGGTTTTAAATTTTCTTCATAGAATTTTTTTGATGACATAATCGCTCCACCCATACTCCTTCCTTGACCATCTATGTGTTTTGTTCCTGAATAAATTACAATATCAGCACCTAAACTTATTGGTTTTTGAAGTACGGGAGATGCAAAAATATTATCAACTATCACTTTTGCCTCGTATTGATGTGCGATTTTAGAGACTGCTTCAATATCTACAATTTCCATTGTTGGATTGGAAGGAGTTTCTATAAATACACATTTTGTATTTTTGTTTATATATTTTTTCCATTCTTCAATATTAGTTCCTTCTATTAAATGTGTTTTAATTCCATACCTTGGTAATATTTGATCAAAAATATGATAACAAGATCCAAACAGAGACCAAGAAGCCACCACCTCATCTCCTGTTTTAAGAAAACACATTAAAGCGCTAAACATAGCTGCCATTCCACTAGCTGTAGCAAAGCAAGCCTCAGAACCTTCATTGAGAGCCATTCTGTCTTCAAACATAGAAACAGTTGGGTTTCCATATCGAGAATACAGATAACCTTCGGTCTCCCCTGCAAAACGTGCCTTGGCCTCTTCAGCTGATTGGAAAACATAGCCTGAATTCATAAATATAGCTTCGCTTGTTTCACCAAATTGTGAACGTACAAGTCCACCACGAACTCTTTGTGTTTGTGTTCTGTAATTATTGTAAGAGGTCAAGCTTTATCTCCATATTTTTTAATATGCTCAGGTATTCTTTCATTAACTCCATACATGAAATGATTTTCCATTTTTTCTTTATATCTGCTGGCAGGAACATTTCTACCTAAGGCTTCAGCAATTTCTCGAATATGAATTGGGGCAGCTCCACAACAAACACCTAGATATTTTATATTTAATTTTATTGCCTCTTCTGCAAAACTTCTAATTTCGTATCGATTACAATATAATGGATCTAGTGCAGTAGGAAAAGTTCTCCCATGAGGTGAAGGACATGAACAATTATTGTTATCATCAAGATTAAAAAAAGTCGGTTGATTATTATTTGTTCTGTAAGGTATTGGCAGTGCAGCGACATGACATTTTAATACCTCTCTAATATCTTTAAGATAAGGTAACATTGTATTAGGACCTCTAAAGCAATTCATACCTACAACATCTGCGCCTCTTTGTTCAAGTTCTTTACAAGTATCTATTACAGAAACTCCGTCACGCATAATATTTTCACCCATAGGGGCTATCGTTAAAACAGCCGGCAGGCCCGATTTTTTAATTTCTTCAAGTGCTGTATAAGCTTCTTCTGCATAATAGAAAGTTTCTCCCACAATAAAATCAGCACCTTCGTCAACGGACCAACCTATCATTTCTGAAAACATAGATCTTATTTCTTTTTGAATACTTTTATCATTAGGGTCCCAAATATTTGTATTGGAAATATTGCCTGCAAGAAGATTTTTCTCTTTACCTTCACCGGGATTATCAGCTACATTTTTTGCTATTTTTAAAGCCGCTCTATTTAAAGGCTCTAATAACTCTTCCTTGCCAATTACTCTTAATTTTTCACGATGACCATTGTAAGTAAATGCTTCAACAATATCAGAACCAGCATGTTGAAAATCAAGATGTATGTTTTTTAACGCTTCTGGGTTTTCCAAAGATAACTCTGGCACAAATTCACCAGAAGCTAAATAGCCTCTTCTTTCCGCTTCAAACAAAAATCCTTCAGCACAAATTACACTATCGTTTTCTAATCTTTCTAGTAATGTTCTTTTTTTAGTCATAACGCCTCCTATTAAATTACATATTTCCACAAGGAACAAAATCTATTGACCGATGTTCATCATGTTGTAGATGTTTAATGTCTTGTGAAATTGAAAAATTTTTAAAATGTGAAAAAAATATTAAAATGAAAATTAAAATGAAAAAAAAAGCTTTTAAGTATAATGCTCTATTCATATTGGAAGTACCTCACTACAAAATATGAACCTAAAAAAGAAAATATCAGCCAAATCCAACCATGTAAACTTCCAGAAACAATACCCCCCAATAATGCTCCTATATTACAACCAAAGGCCAAACGAGCCCCAAGACCTAAAGCTAATCCTGATAAGATTAATTTAATATAATCATTATTAGATAATTTTGAAATATCTGAAAATTTTCCAATATAAATTGAAGTTAAAAGTGACCCTAATAAAATGCCGATATTCATTAATGACGTCACCTCTAATAATATTGAACCTCTAATAAATTCTTGTGTGTAAGAATTGGAATTCCAAAATTCCCAATCATAAACGTTCATACCCAATAAATTAAAAAATTTTGAACCCCACAAACTAAAACCGAAAGTTATAGACCAAGGATGACCACTAAGAATAATAGTTAAAAAACTTAAAATACTTATAAAAATGACAGTTAACCATAAAGGCATACGATGTTGGACATAAGAATTTTTAATATTTTGAATAAAAAAAAGTTTTTCTTTAAAAGGATCTTGTTTGTTTAAAAATAAATATAGTAAAATTAGAATAAAAAAAATAGAAACTAAATAATAATAATTTTCAAATTTAATAATTTCAAATGAGGGCCATTTAATCCAATATTCAAAAAAATATGTGCCAAGAGTACTACCTAATATAAAAAATATAAGAGTTAAAAACATTTTAATGTTTCCACCCCCAGCTGAAAAAAGAGTGCCAGATGCACATCCGCCTGAAACTTGCATTGCCGCACCAAAAATAAAAGAACCGATAATTAATGACAGTCCTACAGGTGCGAAAGATCCACCATGAGTAAAATTAAAGAAAAGACTTGGAGTATTAATTAAAGGAAAAATTAAAAGAGATGACAATAAAATTAAAAAAATTTGTGCTCTAATACCTATACTATTTTTAGTGAGAATATATTTTTTCCAGGCACCTGAAAAACCAAAAAATGATAAATAGAAAACAATTCCCATTAAAATAGATACAAGAAATATTAAACCATGGCGATAACCCAAATCATTATAAATGATGAGGGTTAAAGTTAATCCAATAAATAAAAATAAAGAAAAAATTACTCTCTGTAGGTTCAAATTAAATAATATCTTTCTCTAAATGATCCCATTCTGCTAATGAACCGTCGTACATTTTAACATTGGAATAGCCTAGGTATTCAGACAAGGCAAACCATGAAACAGCAGCCCAATGACCAGTATTACAAAAAGTAATTGCATTTAATTTATTGTTTACGCCTTGATTTAATAACAATTGCCTCACCTCTTCTTTAGATTTTAGTTTTGATGAATCGACTAATGTGATTAGATTTTGTTGTATGTTTTTAGATGACGGTATGGTTCCAAATCTAGAAACAGCTCCTGATTTTTCTTTACCTGAATATTGAATAGAAGGTCTTGCATCAATAAGCTCAATCTCATTGTTCTTAATAGCGCTATCGACATCATTAGTCACTGCTAGATATTGACTAGTAAATTTTGCTATAAAGTTTGAAGGTTTATTGCTACTTAAACCAATTTCATTTTCAAAACCGGATTGTATCCAATCTTGATAACCTCCATTTAAAATAGAAACATTATCATGACTTAATGTTTTAAAAGTCCAATAGACTCTTGCGGCTGAACCAAAATCACTAGAGCTTGTGCCACCAGAAACGATAATTACATGGTCATCGTTACCTATACCTAAAGATTGAATTAAATTTTGTAAGTCTTGAATATCAGGTAATACACCAGGAACACCTTCTTTAGATTGGACTCTCCATCCATCTTCAATGTAATTACTATAAATTGAATTAGGTATATGAGATTTTATAAATTCATCTATAGAGCCACCATCAATTCTATTTCTTATATCTAATATTTTTATATTAGATTGATTTAAATTTTTATTTAACCAATTTGAAGTTACTAACGGCTCAGAGGCAAAAGTTATTGAAGATGATAGAAAAAAAAGTAATGAATAAATAAAAAAAATTGTTTTGTAGAAATTAGTTGATTTAATATTAGGCATAATTTATCTCTTTCTTTGTTAGAGCTATATTAACGTTAATAAATAAAACGTTTTAGCTGATTATTTTATATCGCCGCAATAAGTGCAAATCACGATAAGTTCTTTATATAGAAAATTATTCTATATGTCAAACAACTAATTATGATCTAAAAATCGTCACTTAAAATATCGACAAAAAGTAAACAAAATTGGTATAATAGACCTATATATATGAGACAGAGTTACTATGAAATTGAAACAACTTGCAAGCGTGCTGCACGCGCAAGTGGATTTAGTTGGGGTGTAGCTGAAGAAATTGGTAAATCAATTCGAACTCTTGAAATGATGGGACTACCAGGTGTGAAAACTTTTTATAGTTATCTTGAAGATGCAAAAAAAAAATCTTTCACAAAAGCACAAAAAATCTTATCTAAAAATACTCAAGATAAAGAAATATTCTGTCCAATTGAAACTTCTGTTGCGATATTAGATGATTGCAAAAATTTATTTCGAGATAATGCCATCATAGAGTTTTCTCAAATGAGCCACCCTTTACTATTAGTACCTATGATTAACAGAGCATCTATTCTTGTTGGTAAAAAAATTTTAATATCTTTCGATCAAATAAAAATTATTTTAAATTTTAATGAATCCATCACTCTTAATTCTGAGGGACCTTTTCCCAATCAAACTACTAAGGTTTTAATTCAATCAATAAATGACGATGACAAATATACAAATGAAGAATATGAGTATCTCTATCAACTCTCATTAGAAACATTCGTTGATGAATCAGAAGGCAAGCTTAGTGGAGCTGGTGCCGGACTAACCGATAATGATTAGATTTTATACTTTAAAGCGGCAGTAATTAAGTATCTTAATATGTTTTCATACTCTTGATTATTAAGTTTTGTCAGGCTTGGATTTTTTAATGTCTTTCTTGTAATAGAAACGCCTATTAATATTGCTCCCAATAAATCAAAATTAATGGGCTTAAATTTATTTTTAATTTGATGAATAATTGGTTTTCTCATCATGGCATCATGGTGTTTTTGAACAATCCGTCCTACTTTAGGATCTGAAGCATTCATACACAACATTTTTACATAGGTTACTTCATCATTTAAATTTTTACTTTCCATAAATGACTCTACAAACATATCTATAATGTTGCTTGAATTGATTTGATTTACCCACTCACTTTTATCTACTAATGTTTCTTCAAAAAGTTTTTTTTTATTTCCAAAATATCTAGATATTAGAGCTATATCTAATTTGACTGTCTTTGAGATATCTCTAAGGGAAACATTAGAATATCCTTTTGTCCAAAAAAGTTTTTTTGCTTCAGTAAAAATTAATTTTTTTGATATGTCTGATTTTTTCATAATATTTGTCAACACTAGTTGACATTTGTATCTTTGTATATATAAATACTATCAAATAATTTCAAAATAATAGGAGAAAATTTAGTGAATATTAATAAAAATTTACCTGTAATGGTGACTGGCGCTACAGGGTTTGTGGCAGGCTGGATTATAAAAAAGTTACTTGAAAATCAAATTCTAGTTCACGCAGCAGTAAGAGATCCTAAGGATGAAAATAAGATTTCTCATTTAAAAGAATTAGCTAAAGAAAATAACGGCATTATTAAGTTTTTTAAAAGTGATCTTTTACAAGACAATAGTTATAAAAATGCAATGGATGGTTGTGAAATAGTTTTTCATACAGCATCTCCATTTACATTTGGTTTAAAAAGTCATGAGTATGTAGAGCCTGCATTAAAAGGAACTAGAAATGTTTTAAATTCTGTTAATAATACTCCTTCTGTTAAAAAAGTTATTCTGACTAGCTCTGTTGTAGCTATTATTGGAAATAATATTGACTGCCAACAATCACCTAATAATACTCCTAATGAGGATACATGGAATACAACTTCCACACTAGATCATGAACCTTATGGCTATTCGAAAACACTAGCGGAAAAAGAAGCCTGGAAAATTAATAAAAACCAAAATCAATGGAAGTTAGTTGTCATAAACCCTTCATTTGTAATGGGTCCTTCTCTTTCAAATCACTCAACATCTGGGACTCATCAAATTATTCAAGACATGGCTAGTGGTAAAATGAAATCTGGTTGCCCTACTTTTGAAATTGGAATGGTTGATGTAAGGGATATAGCTACAGCTCATTTTAATGCTGCCTTTATGGATAGCTCAGAGGGTAGAAATATTATTTCAAACAAAACTGTTAAGTTTATTGAAATGAGTCAGATCTTGAGAAATAAATTTGGTGAAAATTTACCTTTTCCAAAAAAAACAATACCAAAAATAATGGCTGTCTTATTAGGTCCCCTTTTTGATAAAAGCTTTACACGAAAATCTTTATGGAGAAATCTCTCCCATCCATGGAAGATAGATAACTCTAAATCAAAATTATCACTTAATATAGACTACCTTCCTATAGAAAAATCTATTGAGGAGACCTATCAACAACTCATTGATAATAAGACTTATTGAAATTAACTGATATTACTGCCAATAAATTATTTATTGACTAAAATAAGTAATTTATGAAAAGAAGAAAATTTATAAAAAGAGGATTAATTGCTATTGTTGGTTTTTTCATTATGTCTAATAAATTAATTGCTAATCAAATATTTAAGTCGTCTCTTTTTAAGGATGGTATTTTTCATAATAATTTCATAAGTCATAATGTAAGTTCTTTTAAAAAGTTTTTGCAATGGAGAAAAGAATCAAAAAAGCCAGATCCTATTACTTTTCCTTTGGCTAAAAATAATCCTGTATTTTTAAAAAATAATAGAATCACACCTACTATTACTTGGGTTGGTCACGCTACATTTTTAATACAAATAGCAGGTTTAAATATTCTTACTGACCCTCATTTTACTGAGAGAGCTTCTCCCTTTAGTTTTGCAGGTCCGTCTAGAACAACGCCTGTGGGTTTAAAAATTGAAGACTTACCCAAGATTGATCTCATAGTTATTTCTCATAACCATTATGATCATTTAGATAAAGAGACAATTCAAGAATTAATAAAAAAACAAAATAATCATCAGCCTCTCATTTTAGTTCCTTTGAAATTAAAAAAAAAATTAGAAAAATTCGGCGCTAGAAATGTTCAAGAACTAGGATGGTGGGACAATACGATTTTAAAAAATATTAAAATTCACTCTGTCCCTGTTCAACATTGGAGTAAAAGATCAATGACTGACACTAATCAATCTCTTTGGTGTGGATGGGTTTTTGAGGCTCCAGAATTTCGAATATTATTTTGTGGGGATACTGGCTACTCAAAAGACTTTTCATTAATTCAACAAAAATTTCAATACATGGATCTTTCTCTAATTCCAATTGGTGCTTATGCTCCTCGCTGGTTTATGAAATACCATCATTGCAATGTTGAAGAGGCTATACAAATTCATCAAGATATTAAATCTAGAAAATCTATTGCTATGCATTGGGGAACTTTTCAATTAACTGATGAACCTATGGACGAACCTGTAAGTCTTTTAAAATCCTTAGTGAAGAAAAAAGAAATGTCTCGATCTGAATTTATAGTCATGCAACATGGTGAAACTCAACAAATTAAGACCTTGTAAAATATTTATAACTGTCTTAGGGTAAGAGACCTATGAACAAAAAAATAATATTTAATTTTTGGAAAAACTGGAACTGCCATTTGTTTATTAGAATTCACTACGCATCATTCGTCTAGCTATTCTCCCTCTTTAAAATTTTAATAATATTAAATTACTTTTAATAGGAGAATTACGTGGGCACAAAAAAATTATTTTATAAATCGATTATTTGGCAAGCATTAGGGTTTATTTGGATATCTGTATTATCTTTTTTTTGGTTTGGTAACTGGATTAACTCTTTAACTTTTTCTATAATTGTTATAACTGTAAGTATATTTCTATATGTCATCTATGAAAAATTATGGGATAAATTTTTTAATAAGTAAATCAATGTTAATTAATTTATCATAATTTTGAATGGATTCTTTCTAAAAAAAATGATTAATAGTCTGTGAAAAATGAGCAACCATTTCTTTCTATCAAAATCAGCTAGACTAAGATCCACTCCTTTTACTAAGCAAATTGAAGAGTATGGGGTTAAATCTTATACTGTTTATAATCATATGCTTCTTCCTACTGTTTTTGAAAGTGTTGAAGCGGACTGCGCCCACCTTAAAGAATTTGTTCAAATTTGGGATGTATCTGTTGAAAGACAAATTGAAATTTCTGGACCAGATTCTGCTCGTTTAGTTCAGATGATGACATGCAGAGATCTGTCTAAAGCCAAACAGGGAATTTGTTATTATGCACCCATCATTGATGAAAAAGGTTTTGTGATTAATGATCCTTTGATTATGCTTCTTGAAGATAATAAATGGTGGCTATCAATTGCAGATTCAGATGTACTTTTATATGCAAAGGGTTTGGCAAATGGATTTCAGTTTGAAGTCAATATTTGTGAACCTGCTGTTTATCCTCTAGCTGTTCAAGGACCTAAATCTTTTGCCTTAATGGAAAAAGTTTTTGGTTCAGAAATTCTTGAGATGAAATTTTTTCATTTTAAAAAATTCGAATTTCAAAATCATCATTTTATTATAGCTAGATCAGGTTGGTCGAAGCAAGGTGGCTTTGAAATTTATGTCGATGACCATGAAAAAGGTCAAAAACTTTTTGATGAATTAATGGTACAAGGAAAAGATTTGAATGTTCGTCCGGGTTGCCCTAATGCAATCGAAAGATTAGAGAGCGGTCTTCTTTCTTATGGTAACGACATAACAATCAAGGATAATATTTTAGAATGTGGTCTTGATAACCTTATATCCTTAGCTGATGAAGTAGACTATCTAGCAAAAGATTCACTGAAACAACTTTCAGCAAAAGGAATAAAAAAATCTTTGAGTGGAATAAAAATTCTGACTAACGCTATTACTGCTTTCGAGCATTTACCGATTTTTTTTAATGGTGATCAAATTGGTGAACTAAGATCTTCCATCTATTCCCCTAGCTTTAAATGCTATTTAGGTATCGCTATGATTGATAAGGCTCATCAATCAACTACCGGAATCCATCAAGTGGTCATAAATAACCATGATTATCAGATAGAATTATCTCCCCTACCTTTTAGTCAATAATATTATTGCAAAAATAATTTAAAGTATTACTCATGCGATAATGTTTAAAACTGTTCTTAACTCTTGGTCTTTATTTTTTGGTTTGTCTTTTATTATGATGGCCAATGGCCTTCAAGGAACTTTAATAGGAATTAACGCAGTTGAGTATGACTTTAATATTATTGCTACAGGTTTAATTTTTACAGGTTATTTTCTAGGATACTTAACGGGCTCTATGAGTATGCCTAATTTTATTAGTAGTGTTGGACATATTAGAGTTTTTGCCGCTTTTGCTTCTTTGGCATCTATAGCCATTCTTCTACATTGGCTTTTTGTTAATCCTTTTGCTTGGGCAATTATCAGACTAATCACAGGATTTTCCATGGCTGGCATTTATGTTGTTTGTGAAAGTTGGTTAAATGATCGAGCTGACAATGACACACGTGGAAGACTTTTATCTTTTTATTTTTTAATTCTATTTATCTCTCAGGGAATTGGCTTTTTCTTAATCAATGTATCCCCCACACTTGATGCTCATTTATATGTTCTGGCTTCTGTTTTAATTTCTATAGGACTTGTGCCTATCTTAATGACAAAAAAACCTGCTCCTGATTTTGATTTACCTAAAAGAACTTCTCTGAAGGATGTTTATCAAAAATCTCCGTTAGCATTTATCAGTAGTCTTTCTATGGGTATCATCTTTGGAGCTACATTTGGACTATTAGCGGTTTTTGCTGCTAAAATAAATTTAACAATTTTTGAAATTTCTATTCTTGTCTGTGCAAATAATTTAGCTGGGGGTCTTTCGCAATATCCGTTTGGATGGCTATCGGACAGAATGGATAGAAGACATCTCATTACTTATCTTTATATTGCCTCACTCATTGCGGTGATTTTGATTTTTGTATTAGGACAGTTTTCTTTCTGGCTATTAGTGACTTTCTTTTCTCTCCATGCTGCGTTAGCTTTTCCAATTTATACAATATCTATAGCTCATATGAATGATTTTATGGAAAAGGAAGAAATGGTTTCAGCTAGTGCAACTATATCTGTTATCAATGGTATTGGGGCTTCTTTTGGTCCTTTATTGGCATCGATACTTATGTTTGCAATAGGACCTTATGGTTTTGTCATTTTTTTTATTATAGTTTATGCCACCCTTATTCCCTTTTGTTTATATAGGGTCAAACTTGGAAGAGATATTGAATTTTTTGATGAAAATAGACCAACTATTCTTGTACCAAGAACTGTTTCTGCAATGGGTGTACAAATGGCAACTGAAGAGTCTATAATGAGATCCGAAGAAGATGACAGCTGAAGAAAACATAAAAAATTTAAATATTACACTTCCTTCTTTAAATAAGCCTTTGGGGAGTTATAAACCCTGCGTATTAGTTGATAATTTTGCGTACATTTCTGGCCAAGCCCCTATAAAAAACGATGGCTCTTTTGAAATGGGAATAGTTGGAAAGAATATTGATATAAATGATGCTAAAGACCATGCAAGAAAATGTGGCTTATCTATTTTGGCTGCTTTAAAGAACGAAATTGGGTCATTGGATAAAGTTGAACAAGTAGTTAAATTGACAGGTTTTGTATGTTGTGAGCCTAATTTTTATGACCAGCCAAAAGTAATTAATGGTTGTTCTGACTTAATGCTTGAAGTATTTGGTGATAGAGGGGTGCACTCTAGATCAGCCGTTGGTGTTATATCTCTACCGTTAGGTATATCAGTTGAAATTGAAGCTATTTTCAAAATCAAATAATTTGAATTGACTTTAAGAAATTTTTAGAGAAAGATCAAAGATATAAATATTGTGGGTTTAAGGATATGAAAATATCTATCGAAAATAATCAGGACATTCAGGTCTCCCTTCATGATCAAAAAATCAGTTTACATCCCGTATGGCTAAGAGAAAGAATTAAAGGTGAAGGGTTTGTTGACACAGATTCTCATCAAAGACTTTATGAACCTTCTTCTATCCAATTAGATTTAAAAATTAGATTAGCTTCAATTGAAGATAGAATATTGAATGTTGATTTTGATGATGGTATCTCAACTCAATATAATTTAGATGAGCTTCTTCTTGAAATTGATAAAGAAAATTTAAAAAAGGGACATTTTCCTAAGATTGAATTATGGAGTTCTCAACTAAGAGATTTGCCTGAGATTAGTTTTGAAGAAAATATGAGCGAGTCTCAAGCGATGCTTGAACTGTTAAATAAATTTTACACTTATGGTTTTGTTGTTATAAAAAATGTCCCTACAAGAGATCAATATTTATTAGAATTTGTAAATAGTATTGGCCCTGTTCGATCAACAAATTTTGGAATGTATTTTGATGTTATGTCAAAACCTAATCCTAATGACTTAGCCTATAAGCCTATTGCTTTACCTCCCCATACAGACAATCCCTATAGAACACCTGTTCCAGGAATTCAATTCCTTCACTGTCTTGAAAACGAAGTGAGCGGTGGTTTTTCTACTTTAGTTGATGGTTTCGCAGTAGCTGATTATTTAAAAAGTAAAGATGTGGATGCTTTTAATTCCCTAACTTCAACAAAAATTAGATTTCGATTTCAAGATAATTCTATTGTCTTAGAAAATTGGGGGGAGTTAATAGAGTTAGATGAAGATCTAAATCTTAAGCAAGTAAGATATAGTACAAGGGTTGAATATGTTCCTCCTATGCCACAAGATAAACTAAATAGCTTCTATAGAGCGAGAAAAATTCTTTCTGATCTTTATAGCTCTTCTCAATTTGAATTGAAATTTAAATTGCAAAAAGGAGACGTCATGATGTTTGATAATCATAGATTGCTTCATGGGAGAACTTCGTATGATCCAAATGAAGGAATGAGACATCTTCAAGGATGTTATTTGGATTTTGACTCCACCGATGGAAAGCTAAGACATCTTAAAAGAAAATTTGGCTAATTTACTAACTCACTAAATGAGTTCTTTAATCATTGATAATATAGAAGTATTTGCCTGCAAAACAGATGCGCCCCAAATTACTTGGGCAAGAGATATGACTCCCATGTTTGAAGCAAATGTCATTGTGAAGATTACAACCGAAGATGGATATGAGGGTGTGGGAGGTGTGCTTGTTCCAACAGAACATAGTTATGATCATAGTTTAGTAGAAGCAATGAAAAATCTATTTCCAGAAATTCTCAATAAGTCCATTCATGATAGAGAAAAGCTAACTGATCATATGTTAACTAGATGCGTAGGATTAAATCCTAATGCCGTCAGCCCAATTGATATAGCGATGTGGGACTGCTTCGCAAAATCAGTCAACTTACCTATGTATAAAGTATTGGGAGCGAAAAGAGATTTTATACAGTCGTATGCTTCAACACCTTTGTTTGAAACAATTGAAGAATATATTGATTTTATCAAAGAGCAATTATCTCAAGGTTTTAAAACTGTTAAGTTTCATACTTGGTGCGATATTCAGTTTGATATAAAAATGGTTCAAGAAGTTTGTTCAGCAGTTCCTGAAATGAAATACATGATTGATTGTGAACAACGATATAATAAAGAAGACGCTTTAAAATTAGGTCAAAAATTAGATGAGTTAAATTTTGTATGGTTTGAAGCTCCCTTTGTGGATAGTGATTTTGAGAGCTATACCTGGTTAAAAAATAAAATCAAAACTCCTGTCATCTGTGCTGGCAATTCTATTCTAGACCCCTATTTATTAAAAAAAGCTATGGAAGAAAATGTTTATGATCACTTACGGGTTGATACTACTTATGCCGGAGGTATTACAATCACAAAAAGAATAATGGAGATGGCAGCTAGTCATAATTTTAATGTAGAGCTTCAATCTTGGGCATTTCCATTAGGCCAAGCTGCTAATTTACATATGATGCTTAGTAATGAAAATTGTGATTTTTTTGAACAAGTTGTTCCTTTTGTCGATCATGAACATGGAGCTAAAAATTTTATAAGGACTGATAATGATGGAAATATCTACCCCACTAAAGATAATGGACTAGGTATTACTATGGATTGGGACCAAATTCATCAAGATTATTACCTTCACTTAAAGTTTGATAAAAATGGACTATCTCGAAATACTCAATAACTATGAGTATTAAAGATCTAAAAATGAGATTATGGAGTAGGTATTATTTAAAGTATGGAATTTTATAAAAGATTAATTTTTATTTTTTTAATAACATTCTGGTTTGATAGCGCAATGACAAAAAATATATTTGATTTTAAAATAAAGGATATTGATGGAAATACATTAGATCTTTCAGAGCTTAAAGGATCTCCTTTATTATTAATTAATACAGCTTCCAAATGTGGATTTACAGGACAATATCAAAATTTAGCAAACTTATTTTTAGAATATAAAAATAAAGGTCTGATAATAATTGCAACTCCTTCTAATAGCTTTAATCAGGAGCTATCCAACTCCAAAGAAGTTAAAGAATTTTGTTTAATTAACTATCAAACAACTTTTGTAATTTCAGAAATTATGGAAGTGAAAGGCAATAATAGACACCCTATTTATCAATGGATGAAAGAAGAATATAATAAGACTCCAAAATGGAATTTTTATAAATATCTATTTAATAAAGATGGACTATTAGAAGAAAGTTGGTCTTCTATAACAAAACCTGATGCTCAAAAAGTTACTCAAACAATTGATAGTTTAATCTGAAAAAAACCCAGGGTGCACATAAGCACCCCAGGTAAAAGCAATTATTATTTAAATTCTGGATAAGCTTCACCGGTAAGTTCGGCTTTATCAAGTCCCATAGCTTCTTCTTCTTCTGATACTCTTAAGCCTACTGTGCCTTTAAGTATGTAAAAGAAGATAGCGCTTAACGGCACCACAAGAATTGCTGCAGCGAGTACACCAGTTAGTTGTACGAAGAAGTCTCCTCCGCCGAAAATACCAACGGCAAGTGTTCCCCAAATACCAGCAACTAAGTGAGCAGGAATAGCACCTACAACATCATCAATCTTTAGTTTGTCTAATAATAGGATTGCAAAAGTAGTGAGTGCTCCGCCAATACCACCAACTACAATCGAAGTGAAATGATTCTGAAGATCAGGACCTGCAGTAATAGCAACTAAACCAGCAATCGCACCATTTAAAGCAATTGTAAGATCAATTTTTTTAAACATGATTTGAGATAAAATCACAGCTACAACTACACCGCCACAAGCCGCTAAGTTAGTGTTAACTACAACGATAGAAATAGCTAATACATCAAAAGCACTACCCATAGCTAATTGAGATCCGCCATTAAATCCAAACCAGCCAAACCAAAGAATAAATGTTCCTAAAGTTGCTAAAGGCATATTAGCGCCAGCAATAGGAGTTACTGATCCGTCAGCTGCATATTTACCTTTTCTAGCACCAAGAATTATACAGCCAACTAGAGCTGCCCAACCGCCTACTGAATGAACAATAGTCGAACCAGCAAAATCAGAGAAACCCATTTCTGCTAACCAACCGCCGCCCCATGTCCATGCTCCAAAGATAGGGTAAATAAGTCCTGTCATAATTACTGCAAAGATTAAAAAAGGCCAAACTTTAATTCTTTCGGCACATGCACCAGAAACAATAGAAACTGCTGTGGCACAGAAAACCATTTGAAAGAACCAATCTGAAGGAGCAGAATAACCTGTGTCTGCAATAGCAGCAACATTATCAGCACCATCTAGAAGAGCTAGTTCATCAACTGTAGGATTATAAAACATTCCACCTAGTGAGCCAATATAGGAACCTACATCAACATACATAAGAGAATAACCTACAAGATAAAAAGATATTCCTGCGATAGAGTATAAAGCAATATTCTTTAAAAGAATTGCCGATGTATTCTTCTTTCTCACAAAACCTGCTTCAAGCATGGCAAAACCAAGAGCCATAAACATCACGAGGATTCCTGAGAAAATAAATAAGAAAGTATTAAAAATATATGCTACTTCCGGATCAACAGCTGCGTAAGAAACATTACTTACAAAAAGTGCTGATATTAAAAATAATGTAAATTTCATTATGATTTTAGCCTCCTAGCTAATTGCTTCTGCACCACGTTCACCTGTACGGATACGTATAATGTCAGAAACTTCAGTTATAAAAATTTTGCCATCACCAATTTTGCCAGTCTTTACTGCCTCGCTAATTGTTGTAATGACTTTCTCTAAGTCTTTGTCGTCCACTAAAACTTCAGCACGAGATTTAGGTAAAAAGTGCACTTCGTATTCTGCACCACGATACATTTCTGTATGTCCTTTTTGACGACCATATCCTTTGGCTTCTAATATCGTGAGGCCTTGAATATCAATACCTGTTAGAGATTTTCTTAAAGCCTCCACTTTGTCAGGCTTAATAATAGCTGTTACTAATTTCATTTTTATCCTCTCTTAATAATAAGTGATT
>Ga0208770_1000424_pt1 | contig 27755 bp, 46 predicted proteins | sample AntAceMetag02UK9_FD_184771 | JGI IMG/M metagenome (GOLD analysis project Ga0208770, IMG submission 184771) | Saline lake microbial communities from Ace Lake, Antarctica - Antarctic Ace Lake Metagenome 02UK9 (SPAdes) (version 2) | ecosystem: Environmental > Aquatic > Non-marine Saline and... | reverse complement strand
AGAAGATTTATCTACTATTGAAAGATTTGAATTTACTAAAGAAGATTTTGAATAATGGCATATATAGGAGAAATGATATGGCTTTAATAAAATTAAACAATAATTCGATATCAGCAGTAAGTGCTTTACCTAGTGGTATTGATACAGGAAAAGTAGGTCAGGTAGTAAGTGTTTCAAAAACAGATGCTTTTACTACAACTTCAACTTCTCTTACTGCTTTAACAGGACTAACAGCTTCTATAACTCCGACAGCAACAAGTTCTAAAATTCTTGTAAGTGTTAATATTGGTGCATCAGATGCAACTTCAAATATTATTATTATATTTCAATTACTTAGAGGAGCTACAGTTATTGGTTCAGGTGATGCATCAGGAAGTAGAAGCCGAGTAATGTTTACTCAACATACACCTGCTAGTAATAGAGCATCTTCGCAATCTAATCAATTTCTTGATGCTCCATCAAGTACAAGTGAACAAACCTATTCCATTAAAACTTCATGTAATAGTGGAACAATGTATATAAATAGGTCATCAGGTGATGGAGATAGTCCTACTTATGGAAGAACCATATCTACAATAACATTAACGGAGATACTAGCATAACAATTTACGAAAGGAGTAAAACATGACAGACATATCAACAGCAATCCAATCATTAAATACCAAAGGTGGCAATAGCCATGAGTATGTAATGAATGGAACACCAACGAATGAAGCAGAATATAACTCACAAGTTAAATTCATTTCAGGTGCAGATGCAAATGGTACTGCAATATTCTCTGATACACAGGCGTATTCATGGTCACAAGTAAGTGCAGAGCAATCTTCCTTACAAATAGCTTATGATAACAATGAGTATCAAAGAGATAGAGCATTAGAATATCCAAGCATTGCAGACCAACTAGATGACATTTATCATAATGGAATTGATGGTTGGAAAACTACAATCCAAGTAACCAAAGATAAGTACCCTAAATAATGGGTACTTGTTCTTGTTGTGGAAAATGTATCTGTGGTAAATAGTTAGATATTATAATGATTAAGTGGGTATTACTTATGCAACTTTGTTTGCCCCAAGACTTTAAAGAATATTGTGTAAGAATTATAGGAAACCCTACTAATTATAGTTTTGATGAGTGTATGTTTGAAGGTTATGAGATAAGACAAGACATATATGATGTATTTAAAGATGGTGGAGACCTTAAATATAGTTGTGTTAATACATTCACCTTAGATAGTTTAGATAAATACAGATGACAATTTTAGAAAAACTTGCAAGTATGGAAACCAAACTAGATCGTATTCAAAAAGACCTTGAAACAAACAAGAAAGATATAGAAGATTTAAAAAAGAAAATGAATATGGGTGCTGGTGGTATAAAGGCTATAGCTATATTTGGTAGTATTATAATCGCCATAACTGTATTTGTTACTAAATTACTTGGATTAAAGTAAAAACGCACATACTATATTCGTATGAATAAACGAATATTAGTAATATCAGATTGTCATTTTCCTTATCATCACGAATCAACATTTAACTTTCTTCGTAAATTAAATAAACAATATAGACCAGATACAATAATTCATATTGGTGATGAAATGGATTGGCATAGTATTAATGTAAGTCATGTTATAAATCCAGACTTACCTAGTCCAGCTGATGAGTTATTAGTTGGTCGTTCTTTATGTCAGCAATTAGAAAAGATATTTCCCAAGATGGTTTTATTAGAATCTAATCATGGATCAATGGTACTGCGTAGAGCAATGGCTAAAGGAATGTCTAAATATTTTATTAAAGATTATAATGAAATACTAGATGTAGGATCAGGTTGGAAATGGAAGGAGAAGCATATTATAGAAACGGATAAAGGGAGAGTAATGTTTGCTCATCAATTTTCTGCAGATATATCTAAGGCAGTTCAGCAATCGGCAATGTCTTGTGTACAAGGTCACTATCATACTGTTAGCTCTATTAAATATGTAGCTAATGATTTTCATTTGAATTGGGGAATGAGTGTAGGGTGTTTAGTAGATAAGAAGTCTTTAGCTATGGCATATATGAAGGTAAACTTAGCGAAGCCAGTATTGTCTTGTGGGGTGATTACAGAAGGTATTCCGTACATTGTGCCTATGGTCTTGAATAATGATGGATCTTGGGATAATAATATATACTTATAAAGGAGATTGATATGAATAAACTAGAAGAGTTATGGTTAAAGTACGAACCATTTATTGTTAGTTATAAAATGTATATTATAATTGCTGTTGCAGTTGTAGCTATATTAGTAATTAGTTAATGCTAAATTTATTAGGTGCGATTGGACCTATAGCTAAAATAGCGTTAGGTGTAATAGATAAGTCTGTAGAAGATAAAGATTTAAAAGATAAACTTAAATCTCAAATAACTTCACAGATGTTAGATAATAATAGTAAGGAGTTACAAAGTGCTGCGTCTATAATTAAAGCCGAAGCAAGTAGTCAGCATTGGCTGACTGCAACTTGGCGACCAGCTCTTATGTGGATTTGTATTATAGTTATTTTTAATAATTACATACTACTTCCTTTCGCTAGTATTATATTCGGTGTCTCCATAGAGTTAAGTATTCCAGATCCTATGTGGAATCTGTTAACTATTGGTGTTGGAGGGTATATTGCTGGTAGATCTGCTGAAAAGGTAGCACAAAACTGGCAAAAATAGGTTTTAAGAGGCACACAGGTGTCATTTACCTGACCACCTGTGTGATTACATACTGATTATTAAAACGGAATGTCCTGACCAGTATCTAACTTAGATTTAGGTGCTTCTTCTGTAGATGCTTGAGGTTTATCGTCTGACTTACCTATCATCTTGAGCATACCTTTAAACTTAGCAATGATAATTTCTGTTGTGTACTTAGTCACACCATCTTGTTCATACTTTCTAGTCTCGATTTGACCTTCGATATATAAGGTCTGACCTTTCTTACAGTATTTCTCAACTGTGTCTGCAACCATTGGATCAAACACAACAATGTTATGCCATTGGGTTTTTTCTTTGACTTCGCCATCTTTAGTTTTAAACCTTTCGTTAGTAGCAAGATTTAATCTAGCGAATTTAGTATCGGTACTTGTTATTTTAATTTCAGGATCTGCTCCTAAGTTACCAAGTAGTATTACTTTGTTAATCATATTATTACCTTTCGTTTATTTATCTGTAGTCATCATGTCTTGTAGTGACACATTCATCAATCACACTATCTAAGTATGATCGTCCTTGTGTTGTCAGGTAAAAGATTTTCTTATACCATGACAAACCCATATATACATTATGGCATATTTCGTGGTGACTGTCGCCTTCATAGTTTGCAACTGTTGAATCGCATACATCACGAAATAACATTTCTGGTATTGTTCGCATTATATTCCTTTCTGTTATAACATCTAATACATAAATATCTTTGAGCATATTCGTTAATCTGCATCATCATTGATTTAGTGTATTCTCTATAGCACTTACTACATTTAACTTTTGTAAGTGAATCTTGTTTCGGTGGTGTGTAGTGGCTCATGTTTCCTCTAGTGGGGGAATAGTAGAAAGACTATTAGGGTATCGGAGGACTACCATTCCCCCTTTAAGCGTGAGAAAACACCTCCGTACCCAACTGTTTAAGATATCTTAGTGACTTTATCTTGGTCGATACCTAAATCTTTTTTGACTTGTTCTACATATTTACTACTGTCGAACAGTCCTAAGAATACATCTGCTGACATACCTAAGTGACTGAAGGCTTTAGTTAATGCATCGGTCATAACTTTTTTACCAGCATCGTCATCAAACTTACCTTTACTATTTTGTAAAGGCATTAATGAACATACTGGACCAAAGAAATTCTTTCTATCTTCTGTCCAGACTGATACTTCTGCTGATATATACTTGTCAGTATAATGATAGTTTACTACATAACCCCAGCCTTGTCCAACTGGACCAAAGATTTCTGTCATTTTACCTATTTGATACATAGGATCAATGCTTGTAAAGCCACGACCAAAGTCTACTTTTTTAGTAAATCTTGGATTGGTTTGTTTTACTTGATCCCATATATTTTTGTTTTTTATTCTTACTGATGTAAGTTCTTCTACGCTATTTTTAACTGTCATATTAGTCCTTTCATATTTTTCTCCAAACAATATGTCTTTTACCATTGTCGAAAGATTGTCTTATACCTGAATCGTAAATTAAACCTTGTTTAAATAATTCACTAACTCTAGGTCTTATTGACAAGACGCTTTTGTTTAATACTCTAGCGACTTGGTCAGCTGTTAAACCACACTCGGTATCTTGTATGGCTTTTAGTGATTGGCTTAGTAAGGATTGTCTTACTGGCTCAATTTGTTTTGCTGCTTCTTTACTAGTGGATTCATTAGTATAACCAGCATTATTTGGATATGTCATTTTTATCTCCTAACATAAATAGTTTAGTTATTAAGTCTTGTAGATGTTGTATATCTTTTCTTTTTATATCTGAAAAGTCTTGTAATAAATAAGTTATTGAAATATCTAAATTTATTATTGTGTCTCTATAATTTTGAAGTAGTTGTTCTTTATCTTGATACGGAACATCATTTTCTTCAATGATATTATGTACAATAGAAAGTTGATCTTTTCTTAAATTATAATTTTTCATTATTTGTACTCCTCTTTATAATCATGATAAAATTCGTCATCTAATTTCTCTTTTCCAATTATACATTGATAAAGATACTTTTCAATATATTCTAACTTAGATATATATTTATTATCTCTATCTACTTTAAAGATATGGTGTGCCATATTACCAGATAGGATAGATAAGTATGAAGTTTCAGATTCTATTACCATCATATAATGTTGTAGTTGACCATAATATTTTGCTATCTGTTCTTCTGGTGGTTTAAATGGATTAGTATGTTTAGCTTCAAAGACAGCTAAATTTTCATCATAGATAATTCCATCTAATCTTGCATGAGCAAAATCGTATTTAGCATTAGTTAAAGGATCTTCAACTACTGATACTTTTAATTCTGTGGTTTTTTCAAACCATCTTCGGTTAAGATCTTCGGTTGTTAATCCCATTTGTACTGCTAGGACATCTGATAAATCTTTTGATTTGCCTTCTCTTTTAGATACTACTATTGATGACCATGAATTAAATGTACCATTTACTAGTTTATTTGCATCACTTCCACCTATTGTCTTGAGTACCTCAAACTTCGGTTTCTCTTGTTCTCTGTGTAGTCCTTCCATTTGTCTATCTCCTGTCTATATTTTGCATATAATTGTTCGGCTTGATAGTAAACAAGCTTGTTATGAGCTACTCTTTGTGAGTTGTAAAGCTCATCAAAAAGACTTGCCTTCTCATATTCTAAATATTTGTATGCTAGTTTGGTAACAAACTCTTTTTTCTTTTGTTTTTTTTCTTGTGGTGAGAGTCTATTATCGTTTAATGTATTAGCTAGTTTTTGTAATAATTGATCTAAGTTATTCATTACAACTTGTGTTTTTTATCATATTCTTCTTGTATATAATCTATTACAGCCATTTCTTTCTGGTGATTAATATATACTGTTAACATATCTTGAAACAATACTTTAATCAAACCACCATGTAGAGTGTTTAAACCTACTTGTAGTTTCTTATGTTCTCTTTTAGTAATTGATAATGTTAGTTCGTTTCTATGATTTAATAGTAGTCTCATCTTTCCTCATTTCTAATTTGATGTCACAGTCTAGTGCATCTGCCCAACAACAGAATAAATAGCCACTCGGTTTTCTAATACCGACTTCCCATTTAGATACTAAACCTTTAGCTACTCCTAGAATATCATCTAGGTTAGCTTGTGTTATACCTTTGTTGTTTCTTGCTTTTACAAATTGAGGAATGATCTGGCTAAAAAATATTTTGCCTAATGCATAATCCATATACAATTCGTATTCTTTTTTTGAACCAAAGGCAAGGGTGTTATATACATTACCTTGCCTTCAGTTCTATTTAGGGCTGTTAATGCGGAGGAATTATAACCCTAAAACTGTTAATGAAACCAGCTATTATTAGCTACTTTCCTTTGTCTATCATATACTGTATTGATTGATGCACTCGGATAGTGCGTTGACCAATGAGTAAATGCTTGATAGGCACTAAATTTATTCTCACCATATCGTCTAGAATAAGATGCATATTGATCTAGTAAGTAATTATACATTGCTTGATTAACATGACTTTTATCTTTTTGACTTGGTTGATAACATAAAGTATTAGTTTGATTTTGGTATTCTTCTCTTGTTATTTTAGTAGATGACCATTGATCTAAATAATTACCAACTTCGTGTATAGATATAGGACTAGCTGTATGTTCTAATACTAATTCTTTTGTAGTATTATGTCGTCTTTGAATATAAATATCCCAAAGCTGACTAGTCATACCATTAGTACATATTTCATATACAAAGCTAATCCTTAATACAAATGATTTTGTACCATTATAACTATTAAACATTGAAGCTTTTAGAATAAGCTTACTGTTTTTGTAAGGCTTATTATGAGCTGGTAATGTAAAGTCATAACGAATAACATTTCCATCTGGAGATGATACAGGATTTACTATCATACCTTCTGTATCAAAGTTTTTGTCTAAGTATTCTACGGTTTTTACTAAACATTCTTCGTTGGTTAGTAATTGATAGGTTTTCTTTTGAATGGATAACAGTTGGTCACTATTACCATTTCTTAATTGTTTATAACCTTTGATGAGTTCACCTTGCTGGTTATAAATAGGCATTTCTTGAACTGGAAAAAACAAGTGTGAGTTGTGTTCCATTTCGTTTTGTATTATATTAAGCATAGTTACCTTTCTCTTTTTACTTTCTCTGTTATTTAAGAATTAGATAGGACTTGGTGGATCTTCTAATTCCATATAATAACTGTCGATATAGACTTCATGGTCTTTAATCATTTTGTCTAGTTCTTGTATAAATAAATATACCTTCGGTTTGTATACTAAATTACCATCTTTGATACTCTGGCATTGAACATACAATTCTTTAAGAACATTCTTTTGATTTTCTAAATCATCAATAAAATTTTCGGTTTCTTCTATCGTTGATCTAGTGTATTCGTTTACTTTACCCATAATCTACTCCTTAATGTTTTTTGTTTAAGCGTTTAAAAGAATCTAATTCGGTTTGATTTAGTAAATCTTTATCATTTGCTACAATAGCTTCTAATACTATTAATCTATCTACTACTATATTTAGATTTTTAGCACAGAACTCTGATTCTTTTTCTAAATGATCTAATCTTTTTGACATAAGATCAATTAGTTTTGAAACATAATTTTCCATTGCTGATTCCATATTGTTTTTCATGAAGTTACTGCTTTTTCTTTATTGATTTCATCATGAAATTGTCTGTCATGTTCATACTTATTACGAACAGGCTCTGTTACATTGCCATAAACTGCACCAGTTTTGACATCATACACATCACCTTCTCTTGATATATTAAATACTCTTTTCTCAATGCCACCAAATGATGGTCGATTGATTTCTCTTTCCATTTTATTAACTCTATATAGATTTAACATGGTTTCAGAGTATTTAGGATTGATTGCATTATGATAATACCATACTGCTCGGTCTTTAGCATATTTATATACTATTGTAGTAGCTAATCCTTTAGCAACTTTTGGTAATAGTCTTATAGTCCATTTAAGCATATTAGTTCCTTTCGGTTGATATAGCTGGTATTTTATCCCAGCCATGTTTATTTATTAAGTTATTCTTAATTTCTTCATAAGAATCTATTGAGGAAATCTTGTTATGTATTTTAACATGACATTCCTGTGACCATATATGTAATCTATCTAATGTTACAACGTCCATAGCATCTTCGGTAGCTATTTCCTGTAACTTATAAGATACTTCTTGAAATACAGCTTTCTGTATTAATAGTTTTTCTCTTTCGTTCATATTAATCCTTTCTGTCTCTATCGTTCCATTCCCATTGTTTATCTTTTAACCATTGTTTATCAATGTCTACAGATATATCTTCGTTTAGTTCTTCTAACTTATCATCTTCTATGAGAGCTAGATAAAATCTACCATATGCATATACAACTAGTAGAAATATTATTACCATAATATAAATCATGTCCATGTGTTCTCCTATTAATTATCTTGTTCGTTTTCAAAGTGTTTAAATACTTTTACTCCTATAAATATAGAAGCTACAAAGCTTACTATGTATATAGTTAGTACTATACAAGCTAGTGTGATTAATAATGTTGTCATTTGTTTTCTCCTTATTGTTAATTGTTAATGAATTGATATATTCTATTTTATATTATATATCGTATTCGGTTTATTATGGGGCGAACGAAGTGAGCCCTTTTTTCGCGCGATTAAGTGCGCGAATATCTGTATAACGCTCACGAAGTGAGCGATTTTTTTTTGAGATTTTGTAATAAATTATTACAAGGGGAGCTGGTGACAACTCCCCAAGATAAATATTAATTATTCAATGATTGCTGGGATCATTTCAGAGCCTTCAAGGATTGGCTCAATCTCATCTTTATGATCTAACAACCAAGATTTAGCAACCTTGTTTTGTTTGTTGATTTTAGCAGTATTGATTATAGCGCCTGATGAATAAGGTATATATTTTTTCCCTACTTTGATTTCGTAAAAATCAATATAAGCTTCCTCTTTAGCTTTGATTAACTCTTGGCTATAAGTTAGTCTCTCTGCTTTCCATTCTAAACTACTAAGTTGTTTTGATAAAACCTCTTGACCATTCATTGAAGCTTTAGCGCTGTTGATATCACCAGAGGCGCAAGCATCTCTAAGTGCTAGATATTGAACTCTGACCTCGTCAAGCTTCATATCAAAGCCCTTGATAGTGTATGCTAACCTTCTTAGGTCTGCACCTAGTTCACATTGAAGATTAAAGATATCATCAAATTTAACTAAATCAGAATACATTGTATTTAATCCTGACATTGTTTGAGTTTTAATAGTACCTAGTATTTCAGTCTCTTTTTGTTCTAGTGTTGTCATCTTTGTTTTCTCCTTATTAAAGATTAATTAATATTTACTCTATTTCATCTATTATCTTATGTATATATAATAATGTTTAATGCGTCATTTTGTATCATATTCTATATATCGAACTTTATTCTTTATATTTAATATACCATTATGGATCATCTTATTATAGATATCTATAACAGACTAACTAACGTCAATGATCTATGTCAGCTGTGCAGTCTTAGATACATTATGGAAACGCATGGCTATGCGAATCTAATTATTCTTATATATATAATATATATTCTTATTTATCTATTTATATCATGTCTAATATAATCAGTTAAATCAGTATGTTATTGAATGTCGTAATTATTATCTTGACAACACTTTTTCTATATCTATATCTTAGCAAGAGATGGATACGGAAGAGAAAGCGTTAACAGATAAAGAGCAGTCAGCACAAACGAAGTATGGTTTGACAAGCAAACAAATAAGATTAGTAGATACACTTGTAGCGTCTGGGTGTAGTATCAAAGAAGCGTCCATAAAGGCAGGTTATTCAAAGAAAGATGGTGGTAGAGTACAGGCGTCAAGAACACTACGATCAGCAAAGGTACAGAAGTACATGATGGATCAGTGTGCTAGAACTCTAGGGCTAGGCGCAGTGGTTGCCAGTAATAGACTTGTCCATCTGGCTGGTAGTGCGAAGTCAGAGTACGTACAGCTAGAAGCATCAAGAGATGTACTAGATAGGGTTGGGCTACGTACCCCAGACAAGGTGCAACACAGTGTAGAAGGACAGTTGAAGATCAACATTGATCTGTCATAGTCTATGATTCAGCCAAGTCACTGCTAGATCACAACACGAGGGGGGGGGGTTAAAAACCAGTGATCCTCGGTAGTGATAGGACTTAAACAAACTACAGATGTCAAAAAGGTACTTCAACATAGTAGAAATCCTTAACTGGTCTCATGAAAAGACAAAGGTTAATAGTATTTGTTGTAAGGAAGGTTGTAAAGAATGGGGAGTATTAGGTGTTAAAGAGAATAGTATATATTATTTCAGTTGTTATAAGCATTATAACGAGGGAAAAGAAGTCAGTTCAAGACGAACATGAAATATTTTTAGGTTCTGATAGGTACTGATAAAGGAAATCGTTTATCCTTAAGGTAGCATAGGTAGGCATACTGCCAATCATTACCATATTCAGCTTTACAGAACTGCATTATACCATCATTCAAATGAGAAGATGGCTTCTTAAATATATTTTTTATTAAATTAAGCATTATATATAGATAATTAATGGATAGTTCCGTACATAACTAGTGTTATATTCGCAAAACTCCTATGTTAAATTGTAACAGCTGTCAAGGTACAGTTTATGTGAATTGTTTTTTATATATAAACTCCTATATGATACCCAGTTCATTTTAACTTGCAGTTTATTTAAAATTAATATAGGAAGGAATTATGTCTATGACACCAACGGAAAGAAAACTCTCTGATTCTCGTAAAGAAGTCAAAGAATTAACGAAAGATAACGCTGAACTTAAACTACAAGTACAGTTTCTTACAGATAGATTAGACCAAAGAACAGATAGAGTGTTTAATCTACAAACTAAACTACTCAATACTTCAGTAGATCAATTTATTAAGTTCAAAGAAACTCTTTCAAACAATATAACGAAAGGAAATATATAGTATGTATGGAATGAAAAAACCAATGATGAAAGCCAAGCCAATGAAAGCTGGTAAAAAAGAAGCAACTAAAAAAGCTATGCCTAAGAAAGCTAAAAAGAAATAATGGCTAAAGGGGTAAAACATTTTTTGAAAAATGGTACTGCTCATAATGGATCAATGCATAAAATGCCTAATGGTTCTATGCATAGTGGTAAAACACATAGTGCAAGTAGTAAACCAGTAGTACATTTTAAAGATCTTAGTGCTACTGCTAAGAAGAAAGCTAAGTCATAATGCCAAGTAAAGGATTGTACGCAAATATTAATGCTAGAAAAAAGGCTGGTACTTCTCGTCCTAAAAAAGAATCAACTGTTTCTAATAAAGCTTTTAAAAATATGAAAGCTGGGTTTCCTAAAAAGAAACCTAAATAATGGTTGCAAAGAAGTATCAAAATCCTAGTGGTGGTTTAAATGCTGCTGGTAGGGCGTACTTCAACAACAAAGATGGCTCTAATCTTAAAGCACCAGCACCTAGTCCTAAGACAGATAAGGCTAAAGGCAGAAAGAAAAGCTTCTGTGCTAGAATGGGTGGAGTAAAAGGACCAATGAAGAAGCCTAATGGCAAACCTACAAGGAAAGCTTTGGCTCTTAGAAAGTGGAAGTGTTAATGAGTGAAATAATTAGACCACCTGACTTTGATCCTATTGATGCTCAAGTAGATCTTGAAGTAAGAAAACAATTTCCTCTATCTTATATAGATAGACAAAGACTTCGAAAGATAGTTAAGAATGTACACTTAAAACATCTACCTCAATCACACCTAACAGATAAAGAAGCTGATAAAATGATAGAAGCTTTAGGTCCAGCAACAAGAGAAAAGCTTATCGTAATGTATATTGAAAATGTTAAGTAATGGATTTCAATTATAAACCAGATGGACAAACACTTAAAAGCTTTCTTAAATCAGATAACTTCTTCAGAGGACTTAGAGGTCCAGTTGGATCTGGCAAATCAGTTGCTTGTTGTATTGAGTTATTTAGAAGAGCATTACAACAACAAAAAGGCGCTGATGGACGAAGAAAGTCTCGCTGGGCTGTTATTAGAAACACGAACCCTCAATTAAAAACTACTACTATTAAAACATGGCTGGATTGGTTTCCAGAAAATCAGTTCGGACCATTCAGATGGTCAGTTCCTTATACTCATCAAATGACTATAGGTGATGTAGATCTAGAAGTTATATTCCTAGCTCTTGATAGACCTGAAGATGTTAAGAAGCTACTATCATTAGAGCTTACTGGTGTCTGGGTTAATGAAGCTAGAGAATTACCTAAGTCAATTATAGATGCTTGTACTATGAGAGTAGGTAGATACCCTTCTATGCGTGATGGTGGTGCTTCATGGTATGGAGTTATCGCAGATACTAATGCTCCTGAAGAAGATCATTGGTGGGCAGTCATGGCTGGTGATGTACCAGTACCAGATCACATATCAAGAGAAGAAGCAATCATGTTAGTCAAGCCTGACAACTGGAGTTTCCACACACAACCTCCAGCATTACTAGAAAAGAAAGATAATAAAGGAGAATTAGTAGGATATGATAGGAATCCCCTATGTGAAAATAAGAAAAATATTACAGATCTTTACTATACTAATATAGTTAAAGGTAAAACTAAAGGGTGGATTGATGTTTATGTTATGAATAAACTTGGTTCATTAGAAGAAGGTAAGCCAGTTTATCCAAGCTGGTCAGAGAAAATGCATCTTAGTGAAAAGCTTATTACTCCATTTCCTACACAAGTATTTATTGGAATTGACTTTGGATTAACACCAGCAGCAGTCTTTGCACAGAAATTAACTAGTGGTAGATGGGTTATTCTACAAGAGTTAGTCTGTTTTGATATGGGTGTTGTTAGGTTTACTGAATTACTTAAACATGAAATAGCTAAAACATACAAAGGTCTACCTATAGATATCTATGGTGATCCAGCTGGAGACTTTAGAGTGCAGACAGATGAAGCTACTCCCTTCCAAATTATGAGAGCGCAAGGAGTTAAGGCTAGACCAGCTCCAAGTAATGATGTTTCTCTACGTATAGAAGCTGTAGAGACAGCTCTTGGTAGATTGGTAGAGGGAAAGGCTGGTTTTATTTTAAATTCTAACTGTGTGAATCTTAAAAAAGGTTTTAATGGAGGATACCACTACAGAAGAATACAAACATCTGGTGATCGTTATGATGAAAAGCCTAATAAGAATAAATATTCTCATGTGCATGATGCTTTACAGTATTTATTAATGGGTGCTGGAGAAGGAAAACAATTAACTATAGGCACAGCTACAAATTCTACTGTTGCTAAAACTAGAACTTGGAATATATTTGATAATAAGAAAAAGAAAAAATCCATATGGCAAAACAAAATGAGTTTCTAGTTTACTTCGTTCATAATGAAGATGGACATTGGCAAACAAAGTATTTCAAAGATGGCTTTAAACATTGTGGGGTTATCAGTTATGATACAGATACCAAGCATTGGATCATTATAGAATATATCTTTGGGCAGATATTAGTGGAAACTATATCAGATAAGGAAGCAGATGCCTTCTTTAGATTAGTAAGAATAAGAAATGGAGTAGTCCTTAAAGGAGAAAATACTTCAGAAAGAACTGGGTTTCCTAGCTTTATGGGTTCATGGATTAAAGAACATAGCTGTGTTAGTTATGTACAAAGACTAATAGGATTAAATAAATGGTGGATCTTTTCACCCTATCAGTTATATTGTGCGTTGAAAAAACGTGGGTATAGTGAAATAGATTTATAACAGCATTAATTATGGGTAGTATATTTGGATCGACATCTTACAAAGAAACTGAAGCTGATAGAGCTTTACGAGAAGATATTGAACGAAAGCGTAAAGAAGAAGCAGATGAAGTTGCAAAACAAGAAGCTAACAGAGTCAAACAAAAAAAAAGATATGCAAAGGGATTAACTGGTCAAAGATCATTGTTTAGTAAATCAGGTCAAAAAGGATTTTTTCAAAATGGTAAAGAGATATAATGGGAGGTAATAATCCTACTAGAGATAAAAGTAGTCAAACTAATGTTCCTCCATCAATGAGGAATGAAACTACTCAACAAAAATTAGCTAGAGAAAACAATGCTATTCAAAAATTAGGTAGTGGTGCAGATGCATATGCAAGAAATAAATTAGGAATAAAAACCACTATGGGTGGATTCCAAGATAGAAATGCTGTTGGATATAGCTCATCAAATAAAAATCAAATGTATGGTGCTGATTACAATGAAGCAAGAGGAGAATACTTATCATCAAAAGGTCAAGCTAAAGCAAGACAAGTAACTGATGCTATGGGCAGAACAAGAACTGTTTACGATCCAGTAAATTCTGATGGTGCTTATACGAATGTAAGTAGAGGTGCTGCACAAAATGCTAGAGATAGGGGAACTCCTTTATCTGAAGAAATGTATGATTCACAACAGCAAGTTAAAAAAGGTTTAATGGCACTAGGTGGAATAATGTCAGGTATGCCACTTGCGTTTACTGCATTATACTATGCATCAAAAAAACCATATGCTGAAGCAGCAAATAATTTTTATAATAAATCTAGAACAACATCTACACAAACTAATACTAGAGATAATAGAGATATAAAAACTATTGCTTCAAGTGACGGACAACAATCAAGTTATTCTCAAACTACAGCTAAAACTAGATATAATTCAAGACGAGCTAGAACTGGTGCAACAAAAGCTAGTCAACAAGGTAGAGCATTATATGCTTCTAGTAATAAACTTATAAAAGGAGATATGTAATAATGTACATACCAACACCTAGTTCAGACAATGCTTCTTATGGAGGAACAGATAATAGAGTAGCTTCATTTCTTAAAAAATATAAAGATTCAGAATATATCTTTGACAACTGGAAAGATAAATATGAAGAAGCTTATGAATACACAATGCCACAAAGAGAATCGTTCTATGATGAAACGATTGCAGAAAGAAGAACAGATAAGATATTTGATGAAACAGCTGTAGTAGGTATACAAGAATTTGCATCAAGACTACAAGCTGGAATAGTTCCGACCTATGGTCGTTGGGCAAACTTTGAAGCTGGTTCTGAAATACCAACAGAAGCAATTCCTGAAGTTAATGAACAACTAGATGCTATTACTCAATATGTATTTGAGATACTAGGTGGATCTAATTTTAATCAAGAAGTACATGAATCATTTATGGACTTAGCTATTGGTACTGCTGTGTTGTTAGTAGAAGAAGGAGATAGTTTAAACCCAATTAATTTCCAAGCTATTCCTCTACCAAGAGTAATGCTTAACAATGGACCAAGTAATAAAGTTGATACAATCTTTAGAAAAAGATCAATGAACTATAATAGAATTTCTATTGCTTATCCTAAAGCTACTATGTCATCTGATATGTTAAAGAAAATTGAAAAAGATGGGGATACTAAAACTAAAATAGTTGAAGGTGTGTTTAGACTATATGATAAACCAAACGAAGAAAGATATAAATACTGTGTAGTATGTATGGATATGCAAGAAATGATTTTTGAAACTGAACTAGAAGGAGTTGGTTCTAATCCATATATAGTTTACAGATGGAACAAAGCATCAGGTGAAGTGTATGGTCGTGGACCAGTATTCAATGCAATGGCTGCCATTAAAACTACAAACTTAACAGTAGAACTTATTTTACAAAATGCTCAAATGGCTATTAGTGGTATCTATACATTTGAAGATGATGGTGTTATTAATCCTGAAAATATATCTTTAGTTCCGGGTGCTTTAATTCCTGTAGCACCTAACAGTAGAGGACTACAAGCACTTCCAGCTGCTGGAAGATTTGATGTAGCTCAATTAATTTTAACTGATATGAGAGCTAATATTAAGAAAGCTTTATTTATGGAATCATTAGGTAGACCTGAAGGTACACCTATGTCAGCTACTGAAGTAGCAGAAAGAATGTCAGACCTATCAAGACAAATTGGTTCTTCGTTTGGTAGATTACAATCTGAATTTGTTACTCCTTTATTAAGAAGGGTTATTAGAATTTTAACTAAACAAGGTAGGATTAATATACCTAAAGTTAATGATAGAGAAGTTAAAGTTGTTTCTACTTCACCATTATCTCAAGCACAACATCAACAAGATATAGCTGATGTCATGAGATTCTCTGAAATACTTGGTGGTACATTTGGACCAGAAGTATTGAATATGGTTGTTAAGCAAGATGAAGTAGCTAGATATCTAGTAGATAAAATGAATCTACCAGAAAAACTAGTAAGAAGTCCTGAAGAACAACAAGAAATGGTTTCACAGTTGCAATCTGCACAACAACAAGCTAATATGCCACAAGATGAGTTGGCAGGACCTCCAGAACAAGAAATCCCTCAAGGGTGAAGTTAATGAAGTAGATCAAGTATTTGCTTCAGTATTTAATCAAATAGACGGAAAGAAAGTTATTGAGTATTTAGAATCTATAACTATAAATAGTGTATGTTCTCCACAAGCTACAGATTCAACCCTATGGCATTTAGAAGGACAGAGATATTTATTACACATTATAAAAAATAAAATAAAGAAGGGTACTAACAAATGAGTGAAGATCAATTAAACGAAACTACAGAAACTACAGAAGAAGAAAATAATATGCCAGAGTATATTCCAGAAAAATTTTGGAATAAAGATTTAAATGAAGTTAATGTAGAAGAAATGGGTGCATCTTATAAAGCACTAGAAAAAAGATTAGGTCAAAGAACAGAAGAATTAGCTGGTACTATTAGAGAAGAAGTATTAGCAGATATTAAAGGTACTGCTCCTGAATCTTATGAAATCCAATTACCTGAATTACCTGAAGGTGTTAATATAGATGTTGATCCTGAACAACCTTTACTACAATGGTGGGAACAAACAGCTAGATCAAAAGGATTGTCTAATGAAGATTTCAATAAAGGTATTGAAGCTTTTGTTAATAATGAAGTAGCGGCATTACCTGATAGAGAATCTCAAATGAATTTGTTAGGTGAAAATGCTAATACAAGAATTGAAGCTGCTGATTTATGGGCTAAGAAAAATCTAAGTGAATCAAGTTATGATGCTTTATCTAATGTAGCTACTACAGCTGATGGTGTAAAAGCTATAGAAGAAATTATGGCACTCAATAAAGATGCACCTATTCCTAGTACAGAAACAAAGATAGATGTATCTCCTTCTAAATTAGATCTAAGATCAATGATGAATGACGAAAGGTATTGGAAAGATGGAGCAAAAGATCAAGCATATATTAAAAAAGTTACAGACTTATACCAAAAATACAGTAGTTAAAAAAAGAAAGTTAAAAAAAGTAAGAGTTCATTGGAGAGATGCTATTAGCCATGCAATATGGCTAGATCCTGATGAAGCTATAAAGTTTGTACCAGCAATTAATGTAACTGAAGGTTATTTACTGTGCAAAAATAAAAATTCTTGTATCGTCTTTATGTCCTATAATGATACGGATATAGGCGATACAACTGTAATTCCTACAGAAAACATACAATCACTTAAATTTGTGCGTTGAATTATTTCTCTAAATAGTTATTAAATAAATCAATAAGACCTCGAATGGCATTAGGATCGCCCTGTATTGGATAACGATTGCTTCCAAAAGAGATAATCTTTTTTACTATTAATAACATAAACTCAAAGGAGATAAAATGAGTGCATCTATCGACCAAGCCTTTATCACACAGTTTGAAGCTGAAGTGCATATGGCTTACCAAAGACAAGGAAGCAAACTCAAAAATTTAATCCGTGTAGTTAATGGTGTATCAGGTGAATCTGTTAAGTTCCAAAAAGTTGGAACTGGTGAAGCAACAACTAAAGCGAGACACGCAGAGGTTGTAGCAATGAACATTTCTCACACAAATGTAACAGCTACTTTAGCAGATTACTATGCATCAGACTATGTAGATAAATTAGATGAGCTTAAGACAAACATTGACGAAAGAGCAGTAATTGCGAATAACGCAGCTTACGCTCTAGGTCGTAAAACAGACAGTATTATTACAACAGCAATGGAATCAGCAACTAAGGTTGCTAACAATGCTGGAGCTAATGGTACAACTTCACTAGCAACAGATATGAATGTAGCTAAATTCAAAGATATGCAAGCAAAATTTGGAACAGATGATGTTCCTGATGATGACCAAAGATACTGGGCTATTGGTCCAGAACAATGGGGTGATCTTCTTGCAGAAGATAACTGGTCTAACCTAGATTATATAGGTCCAAGCCAATTACCTTTCGCTGGTATGAACTATACTGCTAAGAGATTTTTAGGTTTCTTAACATTTGTTCATTCAGGTCTTGAGACTTCAGGTTCAACTGACAGACACACAATCGCATGGCACAAGTCATCTATGGGATTAGGTGTAGGTTCAGAAGTAAGAACAGAAGTAAATTACATTCCTGAAAAAGTAGCTAATTTATTAACTTCTTATTTATCAATGGGTTCAATCTTGATTGACACCAATGGTATTAAGATCCAGAAATGTGCAGAATAGGAGTTATATATGGCATACGCAATAGACAATCCTGTTAAAAAAGCAACCCAAATGGGTGATACTAATTCTTTATGGTATTACACAGATGGAGATGCAATTACTGCAATAGATGATGCTGATTACTTTTTGTTATCTAACGCTGATTTAACTGCTGGAGATGTTATAATTGTAAATAGTGGTGGCTCAAACGCTGTAGTAGATATCTTAATTGTATCTGCTTCAAGTGCTTCTACTGTTACAACTGTAATATTAGCTTAATTAACATTTAATATGTGGGGGGAGAAATCCCCCTACTAAACATAAAGGATAAAAAAAAATGGCAATTATAGGAGCTGGTCTAAAACTAGCAAAACAATTACTTAAAAATAAAGGTTTACAAAAAGCAATTAATGTAACTACAACACAAACAAACAAATTAAAAACTGCTGTAGGAAAAGCAGATCTTGGTGGAAAAGCTTCTAGTGCAATAACTAAAGCAAAACCATTAGCTAAAAAAGTTACTCAAAAAGCAAAAGAAGTTGGAAGTAAAGCTGGAAGTGCGATTGCAAGTAAAACACCAGAAGGTGTAAAGAAAGTTGCAAAAACAGTTGGTAAAGGTGCTGCTGGTGTAGCTGGTGGTATTGCTGCAGTTGGTGGTGGAATTGGTGCTGGTACAGGTGCTGTAATAGGAGGTACAACAGCAAGATTAGGTGGTAAAGCTTTAAGAGCATCTAAAGATGCTATTGCTAAAGCAAGAGGTAAACCAACAAAATTAGGTGGAACTGCAGATAGAAATATAGGAAAAGCAGAAGCTTTAAATCGTAAAGTTGATAATACTTTTGCTGGTATGGCTGCTGGTGCTGCTATTGGTGGTATAACTGGTGTTGCTGGAGCTGGAGTTTTAGCTGGATCTTTAACTGCTTCTATGGTAAAATCATCTACTCCTAAAGAAGCTCAATTTAAACAAGAAAAATTACCAGATGGTAGATTTGTAACAGGATATTCAGACGCTTATAAAAATAGTGTGTACTCTCAAAACCAATTATCATCTAAAGAAACTGATGAAGTTAGATCATTAGTTGCTATTTTAGATAGTATTATATTATCAGAAGATCCAAGTAAAAGAAGAGTAGAGTTTACAGAAACTGCTCAATTACTAGGAGGTAAATATGGAATTTCTCACATTACTGGAAAAAATTTATCTATTATGATGCCTACTGTTATGGGGAATAATAGAACATTAAGATAAATGGCAGTAACTAAAGTAGATATTGCTTCACAAGGACTAGTCCTGATTGGTGCTAATAAGATTTCATCATTTGATGATAACTCTACTGAAGCACAAGTAGCAAGTACACTATACGAAGAAAATGTAGAATCCTTATTATCAGAATCTCATTGGAGATTTGCAATGGGACAAAAAGAATTATCTTTATTAGCTGATGCTCCTACTACTAGATATGAGTATGCATATCAAATGCCTACTGATCCAGCAGTTATAACTATTATGACAGTTACTAATAACGATCACCCTATTCCTTATTCAAGATATGGAGATAAAATATATCTAAATGGTTATGGATCTGAAAGTAAAATTTATATGGATTATGTATTTAGACAAGATGAATCATTATTTCCTACATATTTTAGATTAGCTTTAGCTTATAGACTAGCTAGTGTATTTGGTGCAGCTATAGGTAGAGATGCAGATATCTTACAATCTTACGAAGTAAAAGCTGAAAGACAATTAATTAAAGCTAGAAATATTGCTTCTCAAGAAACAACTACCAAAAAACTAAATACAACAAGATTTATAGCTGAAAGAAGGAGCAGTCGAAGTGGACTTGTTAATTACTAATGCCAAGAAAAGTAAGACAAGTATTTACTAACTTCTCTGCTGGAGAACTCAATCCATTATTAAACGCTAGAACAGATGCTAAAGCATATTTTGAAGGTGCTAGACAATGTAAGAATTGGTATCTATTAGATGAAGGTGGTGTTATGCGTAGACCAGCTACACAGTTTACAGCTGAATTACCAGCTGAATCAAGAATAATTCCTTTTATATTTTCTGAAGATGAGACAGCTCTTTTTGTTTTATCTAATAATAGATTAGATGTTTATGATTCTGATGGAGTAGTAATTGAAAGTAATATAACAGCTAATTGTAACTGGACTACAGCTCAATTATTTGAATTAAATTATGCTCAATTTGGAGATACTGTATTTCTTACTAATAGAAATAATGCTATTATACAAATTAAAAGAAATAGTGCTTCTAGTTTTGCAGTAAGTTTATATGCTTTTGAATTAGATGAAGATGTAGTTGTTTCTGGTGCTTATAAAACACACGCACCTTTTTACAAATATGAATCACCAACTGTAACAGTTACTTTATCTAGTGCTGCTACAGGAACAGGAAGAACTATTACAGCTTCTTCTGATGTTTGGACTGCTGATTATGTAGGTCATTATATAAGAGTTGATGGATCACAAATAAAAATTACAGCATATACAAGTGCAACAGTTGTTGAAGGAACTATTATAGTAACAGTAGATGGTGGTGCTGGACCTCATAACGATTGGCAAGAAGAATTATTCTCTGCACCAAGAGGATATCCTCAAGCAGTTTCATTTCACGATAATAGATTATTTTTTGCTGGTGGTAGAGATGCACCTTCAGTAGTAGTAGCTTCACAGATAGGTGGATATTTTAATTTTGATACTGGTACAGGATTAGCTAATGAAGCAATTAATGTATCAATAACTTCTGATAGTGTTAATGAAATTAGACATTTATTATCTGGTAGAAACTTACAGATATTTACTGATGCTGGTGAGTTCTTTGTACCACAAACAGCAGATCAAGCAATTACTCCAGCAACAATAGCTTTTCTTAGACAAACACCTTATGGTTGTAATAGAGCTAACCCAGTTCCTTTTGATGGTGCTACTATATTTACTTCTAAAAATGGTAAATCAATTAGAGAGTATGTATATTCAGATTTAGAACAAGCTTATAAGTCTAACAGTATATCAGTTCTATCTAGTCAAGTTATTAATAATCCTAAACAATTAACTATGATGACAGGTAATGAAGAAAGACCAGAACAATTTGCTTATTTTTTAAATAGTGGATCTACATTAGATGGACAAATAGCTGTGTTTCATAGTATTAGAGATGAGAAAATAGCTGGTTGGACAATATGGAATACTAAAACAAACGATAAGTTTCATAGTATTACATCTATTAATGAGTTTTTATTCGTAATTACTCTAAGAGTATTACCTTCAGGTAATAAATATTTGTTAGAAAAGTTTGGTAATGATGATTCTATAACTGTAGATTGCTCAACATTAACAACTGTTTATCAAAAAGGAAGTCCTGTTGTTAAAGGAGCAAGTCAATCAGGAGCAACATTATTAATTGATGGAATTACTACTGCTCCAAAAATATTAGAAACATTTTCAATAGCTGGAAATGCTACAATATATACTATACAAGCTGTAACTAATACAGATACTAATGAATACAGTTTACAATTAGATCAAAGTTTAGCTGCATCACCAGCTGATAATGCTGTAGTAACTATTGTAAAAGGATTCACACATACAGTTAATGCTATCTATGAAGCCACAAATGTGGTAGAAGCAGTTTATGGGAATGGTGCTTTGGGTACTTATACAATAGATGCTAATTCAAGGATTACATTGACTAATGCTCCACAACCTACTGGTGTAAGAGTTGGTTATAACTTTACTCCAATATTAGAAACTATGCCTATTGATAAAGAAATAGATACTGGACCATTGACAGGACAGCCAAGAAGGATTAATAAAGCTATTATAGATATTTCAGGAGGATTAGATATTACTATGAAGGCTTCAGATATAGGTGCAAAAGAACTAGTTATTCAACAATCTAATTTTACATTAGGTTCTGATCTAAGTGCAGAAAGTGGAAAGAAAGAATTTAACTTTTTGGGTTATAGTAAATCACCAACTATTACTATTTCACAAAACGAACCTCTACCATTAAAGGTATTAGGTCTAGCAATGGAGATACAATTCGCATAATGGGTGCTTCAGCAGCAATGATGGCTATAAAAGGAGTAACTTCTTCTCAATTAATGATGGCATCAGCTGGTATATCAGCTATAGGAAGTATAGCTCAAGTAAGATCTGCACAAGCAGCAGCAAATAGAGAAGCTTATAGAATTGAAACAGAATCTAAAATGGCAGCACTTGCAGCTGTTCAAGAAGAAAATGCAAGAAATCAAATAGCTTTAAAAGAAAGAGCTAATAATTCAGCATATCAATCTATTGCTGGTTATGCAGATGACAGTATGTCTTTTCTTAATATTAATAAACAAGTAGAATCTACAAGAATTAAAGATATATCAGATATAAGACTAATGGGAAAATCAGTACAAACAAAATATAGACAACAACTTTATGAGCTTAATGCTCAAGCAAAAGATTTAACATTCGGTGGATATGCTGATTCTCTTAGTTCATTAGTAAATGGTTATTCTAATTACAAATATTATAAAAATAATCCTTTTAAAAATCCAAAAGGTAATTCTTAATGGCGTTAACTACAGGAGAAAAAAGAAATCCAGTTACAGTATCTTCGATACAAAGTAGACTAGGTGTTGTTGATGCATATAGTGGTAGTGGTATTGGAGAAGCAGCTAAAGCTGTTTCTGGAGTATTAAATATAGAAGCTGATAGAAGAAGGGTACAAGAAGAAGAACAATGGAAAACTGATTTTAGTTTAGCTACAAGAGAAACAATAAGTCAATTCTCAAAAGATCATTATGATGATCCTGATGCTTTTACAAAAAAAACTGATAGTTATATAGCTTCATTAGTAGAACAATCACCAGATAGGTATAAAGCATATACAAAACAATATGCTGGATCATTAGCTTTACAAAAAGGTGAAACAATATGGAATGAATCTGAAAATAAAAGAATATTAAATTTGTTAGAAACAAATAAAAAAGAATCAGTAGCATTTGTAAATTCAAGAATAAATGAAATTACAAATACTAATCCAGCAGATTATGAACAATATTGGTTGCAGAATTTATTACCTGAATTGTCAGAAAAAATAGTAAGTTATACTAATATTTATAAAAGTGTACGAGCATCTGTGCAATCACAGATGGACACTCCAGAAAATTATGAAAGAGGTTTATATTTAGGATTTGAAACTGAAAGAATAATAGGAAAATCAAGACTAGATTTAGAAATAGCTGCATCTAAAGATAGAGAAATGTTACTAAATGGTGAAGATTATGAAGATGGATTAACTTTTGTTCAAAAAGAAGTACAAAAACAAACTTTATGGGCAAGAAAATATATTGAATCTCCTGATTCAGATAGTAATGATAATCAAGAAGTATTTATGGACACAGATGTTACTGATAGAACAACAATAATAAAAATTGTAAATGAATTTGTAAAAGGTTTTAATAATGAAATTATTGCAGAACAAACTAAATTAGGAATAAGAATAAAAACTGATAAACAAGAAACATACAATAATATTGTAAAAGGTTTTGAAAATTTTGTGTTACCTGATACTGAAGCAGAAGTTAATGCTATAATATCTAAAAATAATTTTACTGTAGAGGAAGCTAAAGTAATAAAAGATCAATGGTACACAAGTTCTGCAATAGATGATTTATCTAATAGTTTAGTTTATCTTGATGAGAATTTAGCTGTTAATTATAGTAATTTAAATATTAATATTGAAACTAATAAAGTAATAGAATCTTTAGAATATTTTGGTATTGCTGTTAATTTTGATGAAGTTAAACAAAAAGTAGTAGATAAACAAATGTTTAATGCAATGAAAATTATAAATCCTAATTTACTATATGCTGATTATACAGGTTTAGATTTAAATCAATATTTTAATGAAGAAGGTGTGCAAATTGCAAATCCTTTAGTAGATGTATTAGTAAGTTTGAGTAAAGATTTTAATACAGTTCCTTCTGTGTTAGAAAATTATTTTGGACAAATGGACACTTTACAAGCATTTGGTGGAAATACAGTTGCTGGAAGTGAAGATTATAAAGAATTAATCCAAAGAGCAGAATTTGCAAGAATTATTAATAATCAAAAAACATTAAATCCTCTAGCATTTTCTGAAACAACTAGTGAAAATTTTATGCATCTTGTTAATTTAGATAATGCACTTATGAAAATAGGAAATCCATCAGAAGAATTTTTAAGTACTTTAACACAAAAAAAAATTGATGAATTAAATGACAAAAATAATATACAAAGAAATCAAGAAATTGAAAGATGGTATGGTAGAGTACAGCCTGATAAAACTTTGTATGATGAAAAAGAAAAAAAAGTTTATGAAATTTTAGATACTGATGGTGATACTGTTCAAAGTATAATGAGTGATATGTTAACAGATGAAGAAGAAGATGCTCCATGGTGGGCATTGTTCTTTGCAGATAAAGGTGTTATTACTGAAGAAGTTGAATTTAATATTAAAGGTAAAGATAATCAATTAATACCAGAATTTAATTTTGCAATGCAAGAAATAGAGCCAATAGTAATTAGATATTTATTATCAGAATTTGACAATCCACAAACAATAACTAAACAACAAATGTTAAAAACTATCAGAACACAAAAACAATTTATTTTTCAAGCATTAAAAAATTTAAATTATGGATTTGCAGAATGACCGAATTAGTTAAATTTCCAATGATGCAAACATACCTTTCTAAAGGAATGAGTAAAGATGATATTATGACAGATGCAGTTATGACAATCCAAGAAAATGTTATGAATATGTCAGATTCAGAAAGAGTAGCTTCAGGTATAGGAACAGATTTTTTAACTTATGAAAATTTATATGCAATGTGGGATAATAAACAAATTAAATTTAATTGGAATAATCAAAGTAAAAAAAACAATCCTACTTATAATATATCTATAGATCCAGACGGATCTGGAATGTTTGTAAATATTGCTGATCCAAATAATCCTAGCAATGCATTTCAACCACAAAGTAATAGAATATTTAAAGAAAGTTTAAGTTTAGAACAAACTAGAGGAGAATATAATAATAAAAAATGGATTGAGTGGTTTGGTAATAATGTTAAAAAAAAAGAATATATGCAAAATAATCCAAATCCTTATTATGAAAGATATGGAATTGAACCTAAAGATCAACCAAAATTTAATAGTACATTAAAAGGTTTATTTGATTTAACTCTTGGTGCAATTAATAAAGGTAAAAACGGTGTTGAAGATTTAGGTAGAATGTTTAATGACATTGAATGGTTGCCAAATATTGCACCTATAGATATGAATACAATAGAAAGATTAACGCAAGAAAATCAATTAGATTTTTTGGCTTATCAAAAAAGTAAACAAAGTGGAGCATTAGATGATTCTTTTGCAGCTAAATATAGTGGAGGAGTAGAAACAGCAATGGGAGTAAAACAAGTGGGAACAAATTTATTTTACGATTTTACAAAAAAACATGAAGGTGGATATTATCCAAATGTTTACGATACTAATTATAAAAGTCAAACTGGTTATGATGGTGAAAATATGCAGATAACAGGATTAACAAATATAAAAGGTTTAAAAGAAGGACAGACTACACCAATGGCTAGTGAAGGTAGTAAAGTAACATTAGAACAATATGAATATATGAAAAGTGAAAATGGAGATCCAACTATTGGAACTGGACTATCTTTAAAAGATAAAGATGTAATTCAAGAATTAGAATCACTTGGTTATAATATTGATAATTTAATGAAAGGTACAGAAACATTATCTAGGGAAGATGATGTAACTGTAGTTAGTAAAATTATGGATAATAAATTACAATTAGTAGAAAGAATAACTGGAATAGAAGATTTAAGAACAAATAAAAATGCATACTTAGCAGTAGCATTAGTAGATTTGGCTTATAATAGTCCTACATGGATTGGACCAAGATTTAAAAGAGCATTAAAAAAGTTTATAGAAACTGGAGATTTAGCACATATAGGAACATTTGATTCTTACAATGAAGGATCAGGTAAATTAGTTTTTGCTGGTGACAACTATAGTAACATTAGTAAATATGAACCAGCTTTATTAAATGAACTTTGGAATGATGCAGAAGGAATGGCTGAAAAAGGATATGGTGGTTTTAGAACTAGATTTGGTGATGTTGCTGGTTTAATACAAGCATGGTCACAAGGTCAATATACATATTTTCCTGAACTAAATAAAAAAATTGAAGCTGGAACTCCATTAGATAGTCAATAATGGGTAATGTATCTTTAAGTAATCAACCACTTGTTAATGATGATTTAAAAATAAACGGCAGACCATTTCCTACTTCTCCAAGAGTTTATGGAGAAGGATTAATGAATATAGGTGCTGGTTGGGCTGATGAAAATATCTTTGGTTTAGGTTTAAAATATTTAGTAGATGCTACTGTAAATGAAAATGATACTGAATTTGTTGTAGATAAAAATTATGATATATTTATTGATCCTCAAATAAAAGGATTAGAAAGTTATGTTGGTAATTTTATGCATAGTAAAAGTGCTAAACAAACTTATAGATTAATTCAAGATTTTAAAAAAGATTCTAAAAATTCAAATGGTTCTCCTGAATACATTATAGGTAGAGTAATAGGTGGACTAACAGATCCGTCAAGTTTATTTATGTTTAGTAAAGCTGGTAAATTTCTATTTACAGGAAGTAGATTAGCTAGAGGTACAAAAGCTGGTACTCTTATAGGAGGAGAAGAACAAGTTAAAAGAATGTTTAATGAAGATAGATCTGCTTTAGAAAGTACATTAATTACAGCTGGTGGATTTATATTACCAGCTTTATTTCCAGCTATTAATAATAAAATCGGTGGAAAATTATTTGATGATACAGCTACTAAATTAGACAATCTTGATAACCACTATGGTACGCAATATGTTGGTGATGGTGTTTATAAAAATAAATCAGTTGGTGCTTCAGATATTAGTGGAGGATTAAAAACAGAAAAAGAATGGATTAAATCAAATCAAATAAAACCTACTGGTTTAGGAATATTTGGTGAAGGATCTGGATTTACTCCTATATTTAGAATTTTAAAAACTGGTGGATTAGAAGAACAAGATTTTATTACATCAGTATTAGAAAGTCCTTTATTAACTAGAGGTAATTTTGAAGGAATTACTACTGGTATTAGTATTGAAAGAAAAATTAAATCTCGTCATGTAATGATTAAGACTGTAGATAATGCAATTATGGGTGAATACAATGCATATCTTAAAAATGCTGGTAAAAGAGAACAGAATATGGCAGAAAAATTAGTTAATATTAAACTAGGAACTGGTGAAAAAAAATATGGAATTTTATCTCCTAGAGAATTTTCTTCTAAAGTAACTAGAGCTAGAATGAATCCTGATGGAGAATTTCCACCTGAAGTATTAGCAGCAG
>Ga0208770_1000423_pt1 | contig 27781 bp, 37 predicted proteins | sample AntAceMetag02UK9_FD_184771 | JGI IMG/M metagenome (GOLD analysis project Ga0208770, IMG submission 184771) | Saline lake microbial communities from Ace Lake, Antarctica - Antarctic Ace Lake Metagenome 02UK9 (SPAdes) (version 2) | ecosystem: Environmental > Aquatic > Non-marine Saline and... | reverse complement strand
TATCGGCAGCACCGTCAAATTTTAATGTTAGACTTCCCATTTAGTGAGGCTTATAGTTTTTTCTAATAACTGTATCAATCTTTTCAGTCATTCCGTCTATGTACATAGTCGCTTTCGCATCTTCTTTATCGAAAACACTATCTAAAAAAGTTTCAGAAAATTTAAGAGCAGGAGCGAATGCTTCTTTATGTCCATCTTTAAATTTAGGTTCACTATTTATATCATCTAAAGTCTCCATCATAAGTTGTTGCTCCATTCTATTAATTCTTTAACTCTGTTTATTAAATTTGTATATGATGTAGTGGTTTTTTCGTCATTGAATCTCCAAAGGTTGTTTTCCATAACCTCCATTGCTTTTAGTACTTCTGCATAATTCCACTCCTTAAAATCATCAACATCACAAGAATAGTTTAAACATACATAAGCATCTGAAACTTTCTTTTTATCTTCTGGAGTGTCGTAACTATGTGCCTCTAAATCTCCGCAAACAACTGACAAAGTTTCCATTGCTTGTTTTGAATGGTACACTCCATTAGCCTCTGCTATAATATTCAAACTGGTATGAAATAATTGAGTACAGTAATCATTACTCATCTTATCTGCAAGTCTTTCTATATCCGTATCATCTGTAGGAAGAAATCCTAAATTTCTCAAATCGTTTGCGTGCAGGCTTGTAATTTTTACGTGGTTTATAGAATTTTGTACAGCTAATAATACAGTATCTATTTCTTCTTTAGAAATTTGGTCTGCATCATATTGTAACATTCTAATTGTGCAGATTATATCCTGCTTTAACTGGGTTTCCATTGTTGACTGATTTTAATTGTTTAACAAATCAAAGATACAAAAATTTTGTTTATAAACAAAATAAATTATTAAATTAATCCTACTTCTTTTAAATAGTCTGTGATGCCCTCTTTAGAAAGTATATCTGCTTCTTTATTATCTTCTCTAGGTATCCATTCAACTATCCTCAATCTACTACCTAGTAGCTTCTTATACATCATAGCCTTGTCGTGATAGTGTTTTAAATGAGGGGCTTTAACTTTGTATCTACCAGAGAATTGTCTAATTATTAATTGACTGTCTCCATAAATTCTAATTTTAACATCTGCATCTATTGCCATTGTATAGGCGTGGGCTGTTTTTAATGCTTCTATCAAGGCTTCCCATTCGGCAATGTTAGAAGTTCCATTACTTCCTGCCATCTTTTTAAAATCCAACTCTTCACAACGTTCTCCATTTTCCCATACTGCAACTCCTGCCCCCATAAATTTGAACTTGGAGTTATTATCAGCAGCACCGTCAAATTTTAATGTTAGACTTCCCATTTAGTGAGGCTTATAGTTTTTTCTAATAACTGTATCAATCTTTTCAGTCATTCCGTCTATGTACATAGTCGCTTTCACATCTTCTTTATCGAAGACACTATCTAAAAAAGTTTCAGAAAATTTAAGAGCAGGAGCGAATGCTTCTTTATCGTCCATCTTAATATTGATAGTTCCGTGAAGTCTGGCATTTTTAAACTGTTCTTTCATTTTTTCATTAATTCATTATAGTTAAACATTTCATTTAGACAGTCTATAATACTAACAAAATCTCCAGAAGTGTCATAATGTTTATTATTATAAATATGTATATATTTTTGTACTGTTAAAAAATTATTTACAAAATCTGACCCTTTTTTGGTTATTTGATAATGCCCACTTTTTTTACTTTCTATTAGTCCCCAGTATTTTAATTTAGGAAAATCTCCAGTATATTTAGCACCCATTCCCATAACAGTAGATTGTTCCATTAAATGAAAATCTAAATTAGTACCAAACTTATTTAACATTCGTATAAGACAGTACGCCATTGAGTACGTTATTTTTCTTTTGTACGCCTTGGCAAATTGCGTACAACAAGGACATTTTCCTCCTTTATCAATTAATTTTTTCTCTAATTCTTGTCTTGCTTGTTTTAATGTGTCCATATCTGACTGGTTTTAAGTGTGATGTTCTATAAATTGTTCTGGAGTGTCAAATACTGGAGAAGTCATATCTAATTTATTTCTGTCATACAGACCTATACGCTCCATTAGTCTCATCATTTGATTTGCTTGTTCCGACTTTTCCATCATAATCACAGCCCCTGCACAATGTTGAGTATTATTATCACTACTGCGGTCAAATCCATCTTCTGTATCTGTAGTAGTTTTATGGCAAGAAAAAGTTAAATCTTGTTCGTATAGAGCCGATACTAATTCTTCTGCTCTTTCTTGTCCTAACCAACCTTTTAAACTATCTGTTCTAAAAGGGCAGTTACAAGTCCCTCCGCAGGGTTTCTTTAAATCTAATTTCATTCTGACTGTTTTGTTTAATACTTCAAAGATATAAAAAATTTTGTTTATAAACAAATAAAATTTAAAAAAGAAATGCACCAGATAATCTCTAGTGCATTTTTACTTACTATTGAAAATATTATATTCTCAATTTTGTCTTATATCTTTTAGGGCTACTGTTTGGTTGATACGCTAGAGATTTAGCAGTAAGAACAATGACTCTTACACGCTCTCCTACTCTTATGTAATCTACTAAATCATTAGATAGTGCATAAGCAATAGCCTGTGCAGAAACTCCTCCTGCATAGGTATCTCTAAAATCTTTGATTGTCGCTAACTTTATACCTTTTTTTACTACTTCACTACTTACTTCTGCCATCTTCGTTTATTTTAGTGCAATCACTACCGTAACTGCTACCAAGACTGCTACAACTCCTCCTAAAAAGCCTGTCTTTCGTCTTAATTTTTTATTCTCTGTTTGTAATCCATTTATTTTTAAATCTAATAAATTCCTTGTATCATTCTGATTTTTCATTAAGTCGTTAAACTTTAGAACTTCTGACCTCAAACTTAATATTTCTACTCGGTTTTCGTCAATTACCAAATCTGCTAATTTAATTCTCACTTTAGCACTATCTAATAAAGATGAACACTCTCTAAAATCTATCCTAGAACGATTAATTTTAACTACGCTACTATCCTTAACTAAAGTAACCCAAGTTCCTTTATACTTAATTCTTTTAGGGTATTCAAAAACAGTTTTTACACTATCTTTAGTACTCTTTGGAATTGAGCCATTCTGACAATTTGCGTACGTGGTCATCCATAGACATATTAGCATTAATCCTACGCTCTTCATCGTATTTCTTTTTTAAATTAAAAAAATCTATTCTGGAACTGTTCCATCTTTTATATCTTGCATCGCTAACTTTTGCTAGGCTGTCATTCTTTTTCCTAAAAACTATAAGGGCATCTTCTAGTTCTTTTTTCTCTTCCTGTAGTTTTAATAGTTTTGCTTCATCTTCTACTGAAAAAGTCCATTCTTTAGAAACGAATACTTTATACCCTACAAAAAATAGTACCAATACTACAACTACATAGAGCCAACCTCTATTATTAAATATCGCTTTAGCTTTTTCCATTGTATAATCTTTGTATGGTATCACAAATAGTACATACCATAGATGCTCTAAAACTTTCATCCCACAACAAATCGTAATCTTCTTTTTTATCCATAAAAAGAAGTTCTAAAAGCAATGCAGGACCAAGAGTATTCTTTAAAATAAAATAGTCTGCTTCCTTATCTCTGTCTCCATCAAACCAATCAAATCTAGGTTTTAATTTTGGAAAATTGCTTTCTATGTCTTTTAAAAACTCTTCACAAATTGGATCAGACGGTGTATCTCCTTTACTGGTAAAACCCTCAATTCCTGTGCCTCCTCCTGCGTTACTGTGAATAGATAGTAAATAAGTACTTGGATTAGATTTATATATCGCATCTGCTCTATTTACTCTGGAGCGTAAAGAAATATCTTTTAACTCTGGGTTTGAAGCATAGTAAGGAATATTTCTACTATTTAGTTCCTGCATAATAGCCCAACCAAAATCTTTATTACTAACTCCCTCATACAAAACTCCCTTATCCCAATTAGGGCTTCTTTTTCCTGCTGTTTGATATTGTCCTGCTATCATATAGCCGTGTCCGCAATCTATAATTGGTATAAGTCCTTGTGTTTTCATTTAGCAAATATAGTGTTTAATTGTTTATAACCAAAATTAGGTCGTAGGCATATTCATATATTCGTCTATAATTTGTAAAGTATGTTCCAATCCAAAACCATAACCAGCCCAATACCCTTTGCTCCTCATACTAGCAAGGTGCTCTGACTGTTCTACATTATGGTCTGTGCCTGTATTTTTATCAAAACTCTTCTTTAGTTTACCATCTAATCTATAAACATCAGAAACTTCTTTTTTAAGTTCTATTAGCATCCCAAAATAACCGCCTCTTGCTTCTAAAATAGTCAAATCGTGGTAGCCTCTTTTGTGTCGCAATTTTTCTTTAGAAATTGCAGATTGACCTACAGTAAGTCTTATATCTGCTGCTATATCAAATCTAAATTCTACTGTAGGATATTTTTTTACTAAAAATTCAGCTACTTCATAGCTTATCTTTTTTTCTATTTTACGTTGTTTAGATTTTCTCTTTTTATTGACTGGGATTTTTCTATCTGCTCCTCCATTTATGTCATCCCAAACTCCCATTAAGATATGTATTTACCTCTCAATTCTACAATCTCTTCTTTAGTTTTTGCTCCTGCTCCTTTGGTCTCCATAATCTGCTCCAAAGACTTTTGAGAAAATGTGTTTAAATCTATAGAATTAATGTCTGAAATTTCAAAACATTTTCTTACTATGTTTTGGGTTCTTACCGACAATTTTTTCAAATCCTGTGTAAAAGAAGATGCCTTAAAAACTCCCCAAATTAACTTCTCGTATTTAGTCATACCAGTAAGTCCTGCGTTGCAATATGCTTTTATAAGGTTCTCTCTATGGTCTAGTTGCTTACCAGTATCAATTTTGGTAAGTTTAGGGAGACTATTTTGAACAATTCGTACAAATTGTCTAGCTTTTATTTTAGAGCCTCTAAAAGTGATATTATCACGTTTAGCAATTCCCCATTTTCTCTCCGACTGTAGTGGGTTCTTTATTTCAGCTACTTTTTGGTCTATGTCTATTTTATGGCTCATTTTCTGTGGTTTTAAATGATATTCCTTTAGTTTGTTTTCTTTTTCTTTTTAATATGGCGGTTATGTTTCCCTGCGAAACTTTATAATATCTGGCGGCATCTGAAATACTATCAAAATCTTTTAGTTCGTCTCCTTTTAAATTTAAACTAGTAACTGCAACAGATGGTCTGCCCATATTTTTAGTTCTTACTCTTAATCCTAATTCAAAAGCGTGGGCAATATTCTCTTTATGAGTAGCCCATTCCAGATTATCTACGTGGTTATTTTCTTTGTTACCGTCTTTGTGGTTTACCGTAGGCTTATTTTTAGGATTTGGTATAAATGCTAACGCTACTAATCTATGTACTGTTTTAGTACTTATTTTATTATCCTTACAAAATTTTACTATACAATATCCATTTTTATTTAGTTGATATTTTATAACTTTATTAGTTTTTATATTTACTATATTTCCGTTTCTTTCTGCTCTATATTCTGCCATAATGTAAATATTTCATATATTTACATACTACCAAAAAATTAAACTAATACTGTGTTATTATTTTTGTCTAAAGAAAAATTAAAAGTTTTGGTATTCAAACTATCTATGATGTCTATGTGAGTAATTAAATAAACTGACCTATCTTTTGCTTTCTCTCTCAATAATTCAAATACTATTTCAGTCCCCTCTTGGTCTAAATTAGACAAACTCTCATCCATAACTAGTATGTTTATATTTGAATTTATAGTGATTAAATCGTGCATTGCGAATGCAATACAAATGTCAACTCTTTGTTTTTGTCCTCCAGATAAATCTTCATAGTATTTAACTGCATCTTGCTTATAAATTAAAGTTTGAAAAGGTTTACTGGCTTTGGTCATATCAATAGAAAATTCAACTCTAAATCCTAATTTGGATGCGTAAGCGTGAGTGAATGAATTTAATTGACTTAACATTGCATTGAATACAAAAGATTTTAAACCAGACGAACCGAAGCCTTTTGAAACCCACCATTTAACTTTCTCCAATCTACTCTCGGCAATTTTGCATTCTGCATCTTTATCTTTGATAATTCCAGAGTAGTCTTGTATCAGTTTCTCGGTAACTTTAGTATCAACGGCAGGCTTCTTTTCTCCTTTGGTTTTAGTCAAAGAAGTTTCGGCATCGGAAATCTCTTCGTCTAGTTCTTTTAATCTTTTTTGGTTTAAATCTATAGTAGTAGTTAATGTTGCTTTTTTAGTAACATCTTCTGCGAATGTAGAAATTTTATCTTCTGTAGATTTTAAAGATTTTTGTACTGTTGACAAATTCTTTTCTGCTACTTCTAAAAGTGTATCGTAACTTTTACTGGATTTTCTCAACTCTACAACTACACTCATTTCTTTTTTGGCGCTATCTTGTAGATTTTTAATTACTTTATTCACTTTAGATTTATCTAAAGGTTGCTCACAAGACGGACAAATGGTATCTACTTTATGTACTTTATCAATAAAATCTTTTTGATTTTTCTCTGCTTTATCTATTTCTAATTTACAATTTTCTACATCTTTTTTAGCGCAATCATAACTTTTTTGTGCAGTATCTACTGCTTCTTTTTGAGTAATTCTAGTTTGCTTTAATTTATCTAGTTCCCCAGACTTTAAAGCATCACGTTCTTTTATAATTTTATCTGTAGAAGTGCTTAATTCATATTTCTTTTTCAATACTGCATCTAGTACTTCTGTAGCATTTTTAACGCGCTCTTTTTTATTTTTAGTAAATTCCTTTAGTATCTTCTGCTCTCTTTCCAAACGTTGTTCAGACTTTTCTAAATCATCTTCTGCATCTTCTATTGCTTTAGTAAAATTAGAGACTTTTTGAACTAACTGGTCTTGCTCCGATTTGGCCTTGTCTTTTGCTTGTGCTACAAAATCTACATCGAATAATTCATCGAATAATTCACGCTTTGTAGAATTATCAGTAGTAACTAAACTTTCCAGTCTTTGACCAAAAAATATAGAAGATAAAAAAGTCTTGGCATTCATTCCTAACTGCTCGTTTATTATCAACTGCATATCAGATTTGTGCAAACCGTCTCCAACTAAATCTGCATCTGTGAATTTAGCTTGCTGTATAGGTCTTTTGAAAATCATCAATTTGTCCCCTCCAGATAATCCTGTAGTTTTCCCTTTGTACTTTAAGTGCCTCACTATTCTGTAAACGTGAGTTCCATCTGTACGTTCTACTACAACCCTTGTACCTTTAAAGTTTTCTGTTTGGTTCTCATCCCAAGTTGCAATAGACTTTTTTAAATTTATGCCGTATTCAGCCCAAAGAATAGCATTGAATGTAGTAGATTTCCCTGTACCATTATGCCCTTTTATTAAATTTAATCCTACATTATTTAAAGGAAAAATCATTTGCCCCTCTATTGACTGGAAGCCCTCTATAATAACTTTTGAGTATGTGATTTCTTGTTTCATTGTTTGTGTTTAAAATGGGCAATCAAAATTATCTCCGTTAAATCTATTGCCTTTACTGGCGTTATGCCTATTAGTTTTTATTCTCATATTCCAAATATGATAACCGTGTATGTTACACAATCTATCAATAGTAGCATTTTGTCCTCTTCTGCCTTTAGAAATTATGTAATTTTCATCTTCACAAAATTTTCTAAACTGCTCCAGAGTTACTGAATTTTCTATTCCTCTCGAAGTGGCTTTACTACAAAATTGATTATATCTTGCATATACTGGGTCTTTCTCTTTTAATTTTCTAGCGTAGTGCTTATGGCAAAGTCCTCCTTTTTTCGGATTAGGTTTTTCTTTGCAACCATAAGCACAACAATAATCTCCTTTATTCTTCTTGGTTTGGCTTATCTTCATCGGACGGTAATTTATGAGTTGGTAAAAATCCTATTCCAATCTCTAAAAGTTCCTTATCCTTTCCGTCAACCTCATTCCAATAATTAGTAAGTAAATCTTGTGCTTCTAAACTGGTATTAAAATCTTTGATATTAGCATCTTCTTTTAATGCAATTTCATCTAATCTAGGCTCCCTAACAACATACATCTGCTCCTCATTTTCTACCTCTTCATCTTCAAATGCTCTAACAAATTGAGGATAACCTTTTAGTTCTATAAATTTCATTCCGTTTTCTGGAGCGAGTAAATTCATAACTAAAAATCCTTTTTTGTGTCCTGCATCTGCAAGGTCTCTGTGTATCGGATTTCCAACTAACGTAAACTTTTCGGTTATTCTCTTATGAATATGAATATGTCCGCAGAAAACGTGGTCAAATGGCTCGTACGCATCGTCTTTTGGATTAGTGTCTGTAGGTATCATCTCATTACCTATACCCTCTGGGGTTTGGTGTATCATAAGATAATGTTTATAAGTATCTGCTTGTTTTGCAACTTCTGAAACTTCACTTAATTTAGTTGCAAAATGTTCTTTATACTCATAGTAAGGAACTCCTTGAATTAAGATACTATCTCCAATTTTTCTATTAGTATTATCTACTACTACAAAATTAGGACAAATGGCTTCAATATGAGATAAAGCAGATACTGCCTCATTACCAATTAAATTTTTTGTGCTTTGATCGTGGTTTCCAGTTATTGCGTAAATTGTTTGGTGGGGGTAATTCTCCCCAAACTTTTTAAATGCAATAACTGTTTCATTCACTACCTCTGTTAAAAGTGCTTTCTGTTGGTCGTATAAATCTCCAGAAAATAGTATAGTTTTAATATTGTTTTTTACACAAAAATCTCCAATATCAAAAAGTACTTTTAAACAGTTAGTCAACCTAGACCCATCTACATTAAATCTTCTATAAGAATGTATATGTAAATCGCTAAATATGACTGCAAGATGTCTTTTTTGTTTCATACTCTATTTAGTTTTTTGTCCCAATATTCTTTCCTTGATTGGGACATTTTTAGCTTAGTTTCCTCGCTATGCTCCCTGCCTAACCATCTGCCTTTACTAGATTTACTAATTAGTTTTTTGGTTTCGTCAGACAATTTAGTACCTTTCTTTCCACTAGGTCTATTTTTACTGGCAAGTCCTACTTTAATTTTAGTTTCCTGTGATAGTTTTCTCCCAGTAGCTGACTCACTTATCTTTTTTCTCGTTTCTATTGTGTGGGTTCTTCTACTACTTGCTTTAGAGATATTTTCTATATGCTCCTTACTTAATTTTTTACCTTTATGAGCCGTGCTTAATTTTTCTTTAGTAGAACTAGACATAGAACTATTTTTACCTCCTAACTCAATATTATATCCTATATTTCTATTAGTAGAACTTAATTTACTAATCCATAAAATTTCTTTACAATTAAGTTCGTCAATATTATCTGCATAGTCTATAACTTCACAAGAAAAATTAATAGTACCATTTTTTATTAATGCTTTTTTAATGGTAGTACCAGAACCATAATAACTTAATTTTACTTTCCCTATTCTTTGTCCTACATAAATCTTACCGTTTAATAAATTTGTGCTTTTGTATATGTAACCAAATTTACTCATCTTTAATAAAATCACTTAAAAAATTATTTCCTCTAGGGTCGGGTATGTCGCAACCTTTTTCTGCCCAATATTTTTGAATTTTTTTATATAAATCTGTAAATTCTTTAGTATTTAAAGCGGAAGTACTTTTACCTTTTACTACTATTATTTCAGTTCCGTAAACCTCTTTTACTTCTACTTCATAATCTAAAATTCTTTGCAAAGTATGAGCGTGTATCGCATCCTTACTTATCGCCTCTCCATTAGTTTCTTTATACCAAGCAGCAATAGTTACGTAGGCAACCCCCCACAATGCTCTATTCTGTGCAGCAGAACGTTGATATTTCAACTGCTTAAAACTTACATCTAAAGGCTGTCCTATGAGAGCCTTGAATATCCTTTTAAGAGGTTTGTAGTGGGCAATTTTAATAAACTGCCCATCTTCGGTCAATTCGCCCACTACGTTAAACTCTCTTTTATTTATGCCTGCTTTAGACATATTCTATAAATCATCTAAAGCTCCACCACCGCTACCAGAAGTTGCATCATCTAATAAACTTCTACCAGTAGATTTTTTAGGGGCTGATTTCTCCTCTTCAACGTTATCAGAAATTTTCTGACGTTTATGGCCTCCTCCACTAGATGCGGCTTTTTCCATTTTCTCTACATTCTTTTCTGTAGCCGTTTCTTTAGTATCTGAACTTCCAGAATTTGCATCTTCAATGATAGCCTCCCCATATAAATAGTTACGAATGATAGAACGTAAAACTTCATCAGTTTTTGCGTACTTTCTAGTGTATTCAAAAGCGTTAGGAATTTTCTTTGCATCGTACCATTTTTCGTCCATCTCCATTTGAGAGTTCCAACCCATAGAACTGTATTTTGTTTCTTTACCAGTTCCCGTTTTACTTAAAATAATATTAGAACCTTTTACTCTATCCGCAATTCCGTGAAACGTTTTGTTTTGGTATTGTCTGTGAGTAACAACTTTATGAATGCTGTCCAATAGAGTAGGTTTAGCAACTAATAATCTTGCATCTACAACTTTACACTCTACCAACTCATCATCGTCATCATAAATAACGTCTAACTGCAATACTGGAACTAAAGAACGGTACTCTTTTTTGATAAGAGGCATCCCATTTTTCTTCTTGTTTACCAAAGCAATGATGTCCTCATCTTCACTATTTTTGGCTAATTCTATTTCCTGCTCAATAACATCTTCTCCTCCTAGAATTTCTGTGTCATTAGTAACATAAAATTTACCACTAATCCACCATCCTGCTTGCTCCACAAAATACACACCATTAGCCTCTTCTGGAGGTGGTAATATTCTTGCATTGTCCTCTTCCCCTAATTTGTTAGCGTACCAAAGAAGTCCGTCTCCTCCTCCTGCTTTTTTAGTAAGGTCTTTACTCATTGCTCTTAACTTTTTGATGTCTAGCCCAGAGCCAAATTGTTTTTCTTGTTTTGCCATAATTTTGATATTAATTAATAATTTTTATTAAAGTTCAAAGGTATAAAAAATTTTGTTTATAAACAAATTAATTTTACAACTCTATTTCTTTCAAATCTTTCCAACTTTCTTTAGAAGCCTCTGCATCTACAGTCATACCTACATTACTTAATTCTCTATTAAAGTACTGCTTGTTAGGTAAGTTTTCCATAGTGTTTATAACGGTCTTGGTAGCGTAGTCTATCATATTGTCTGGAATATAGAAAATAATACTATCGTGAACCGTATTAACGAACTTTACACGACTATCTAATCTATGATGTAATAAAGCTATAGCGAATACCATAAACTCTCCAGAAGTTCCTTGAATTGGGCTATTAATTGCTGCTCTTTCATCCATAGATGCAATATACTCATCGTGGTCATCGATTTTAGGTAATCTTCTACGTCTACCGTACAAAGTTCTTACCCATCCATATTTCTTTCCTTTAGCAATATAAGTATCGTGATATGCTAATAATTTAGGATAGGTTTTAAAGAAAGTATCTCTAATTTTAGTAGCCTCATCTAGTGTTAGAATTAAACCATAGCTGTTTTTTGCATATTCCATAAAACCTCTAGCACTCATTCCGTAAATTAAACCAAAGTTTACTGCTTTAGCATTGGAACGTCCAGCTTTTTGCTCTCCTTTAGGAAGTTTGTAAAACTCTTCTAAAGTAACTTGCATCATTTCAGAAGCAGTTTTTGCGTGTAAGTCTAAATTGTTATTATAGACTTCTAGCATTGTAGTTTCTTTTGCAAAGGATGCTATAGTTCTTAATTCGGCTTGTCCATAATCGTATTGGAACATTGTGTAACCCTCTGGAACTACAAACGACTTTTTAATCAATCCAACTGCGTGAATTAAAGTCTCATCTTTCAATTTCGCTACATTAGGAACATTCTGTAAATTAGGATTTGCAGAACTTAATCGACCAGATACTGTGCCGTGTAATTTGAATGAAGTATGGATGCGATTATCTCCATCTAATCTTTTGTAAATTCCCTCTAAATAAGTACTCAAAGTTTTGCCTAAAGAACGATAATTTAGCAGCCCATCTACAAAACCAGATTTATCATTCAAATCTTTTATAATGTCTTTACCAGTACCTCCAGTTATAGTAGGAAATTTAAAGCCATTAGGACTGTAGTATAGTAAATCTTCTAATTGTTGCCAAGAACCGAAATTAAAGCCCTCATAAGCTAAAAGTTCTCCAGATTTTAATTGCTGTATTTTTTCTGTGTAGCCTTTCTCTCGTACTGATACGTTAGTGAATTTTTTAATTAGTTCTATTTTTACATCCTCTAAATCGTATTCCTTATCGTCCATATAAGGCTTTAAGGATTTTTTTCTAGTAGTTCCTACACTTCTAGCGGATACTAAAGCAGCCATAAAGACTATAACTTTATTATCCCTAGATACTACCTCTTTCTTTCTTAGTTCAGAACGTTTTGTCTCTAGTTCGTCTAAAGTAGAATTTATTACTTCTTGTGCTTTAAAGTCAGTATATCTCTTAACTACTTTATGGTCTTTTAATCTAGTTTTTGCTCTTTGTAAAAGTATTTTTACATCTCTAATTGCTTCCGATAAAAATTGAGGGTCTATTAACATTCCTCTAGTTTCTGCATCAAATAAAGGTCTGAATGCAGCCATAGTTAAATTCCTGTAAATTCTATAAACTGGAATATCCTCTAATAACCAACTCTCTAAAGCTACCATTAATCTATAGGTTAAATCGGTATCAGTTGCGTTGTATTGTGCTAAAATTTTAATTGGAATATCCGACCATTTGAAACCTTTTAAGTCATCGTCATATCCTGCATACTCTGGGTACAACTCTTCTATAATTCCTTTTAATCCGTGCCTCTTTGTTTCATCGTACAAATGGTGCATTAACATTGTGTCATCTAATCTACCTTTTAGTTTAGTATCATAAATTCTGCAAATATGAGCATCATAATTTAAGTTATGTGCAACTTTTCTTACTTCAAAGTTTTCAAAAATTTCACGCTTCAAGTAAGGCATTATTTTTTCTCTAACATATTCAGAAGTGAATGGGCTGTCTTTATGCTCCAAAGGAATTACATAACCGCTCCCTGCTTGAAAAGAAAACGATAACATAGTAGCGTGATGTCCCTCTTTAAAAGTTCCTTTATCTTCATCAATTTTAGGTGTCTCAAAATCGAATACTGCCAATCCAGTTTGTTTTACATATTGTACGGCTGTGTGGATCAACTCTTTTGTATCACAATAAACCATTTTCGTAGGAGAAATAGAACTTGCAATATCCTGTGATATGTTCCACGCTTTCAAAAAGTCTTTAGCCCAAATATTTAAAAGTCTAGGACTATTGGTAACTTCTTTATCTGTGAAACTGGATATAAAATGCCCTGCGTAATCCCAATCAGTTTTTACTGTTTGAATATTGCCTCTAGTTTTGTGTATATTTTTATTGCCTCCCAAAAGACTTGCAGGACGTTCTCCTAAAGCTAAAATACATTTAGGGTTATGTTCCTCTATTTCTATTCTTAACTGCTCTGAAAACTCTTCTTTTTGAACCTCTCCTATTTTTTCTAATCCAAGTAAACGTTCTGTAGCTATAGAAAAAATTACGTTCTCTTCGGTTGCGCCTATAACTTCATACAAAACTTTATAGACCATAGAATTATGGGTTTGGGCTTGTTGTGGGTCATCTGTTATAATTATTAGCTTATCCATACGATACCAGATTTAGTGTTTATACCCTCCGTATTTGTAATAAATTTCTTTAGAAATTGTATTCCTGCTTCTTGGTCAGAAGTGCAAGCTAAACTCATAACATAAGTAAGTAAATCTTGTACTTTAGTTTCTCCAGAAACTACCCAATCAAAAACAGTATTTTTATTAACTCTATCAAAATCTGACAAATCTAAAAATATTGCTCCTTGCTCTTGTTGTACTTCTTTAACTTTGCCTTTTACAGTTTCATTAAAGATAATACCACATACATCTCTTTCGGCACATTTTGAACATTCAACTGTTCTTAAATCCCATACCTTTCCGAAGCAATCGGACTGCTCTATTTTTGCCATAATATCTTCCGAGTTTAGTGGAATGGTTAAATCTACATCTGAAAATCTACTTTCAGTTTTTAGTACTCTCTCCATAAATGTTATACTTTTTATTTATACTATCATCTATGTATCTCATAGATTTTGTGATTTGCTCTATTCTATCCAACAGCGCTACTTTTTCTTCCAGTAGTGCACTAAACTCTACTCGTAGGGCTTCACATTCCTGCTTTCTTGTTAGAGGATTTTCCATACTCAAAGATACAAAAATTTTGTTTATAAACAAAATTTATTTTAATACTGGAAATCCTCTTCTATGTTCATACATTTGCTCGACTTCAAAACCCTCTTTTTTATAAATACGAACACGGTCTCTGGAATGTTTACCAATGTATTGTCCTACATCCATAAAATCAAATACTAAAACAGTATCACTTTTGCCGTCGTGTCGTAAGGCTCTACCAAGATACTGCTTGACAGTAATTACAGATTTGCCTCCTTGTCCCATTATTAAGACTTCAATATTAGGAATATTAGCACCTCTTTTTAAAATCATAGAAGCAAATAATACTGTAATTCTGCCACTTTTAAAATCGTCAATCTGCTCGGTTCTATCTTTACTATCTCCGTGAACTATTCCCATATTAATATTAGGCAATGCGTTCTTTAAATAGTTGTACATAAAGTAGCCGTGTATCTTATCATTAAAAGAAACTACTACATTTTTATCCGAATGTTCAATTAATATCTGTTCAATTAATTTAACTCGCTCCAAAGAAGTATGAATACCTTTGACTTTTTCGTCATTGTAATTCATTCTATAGCCTAATTTAGTTCTGTTTAGTAGAATTTTAATAATTGGTTTTTGGCTATGTCCTGCATCAATTAAATCTTTGTTGGTTATCTTGCTCAATACAGGTCCAGACAAACCTATAGAAATCATATTATTTACTTTAGATGCTTCTAAAGGAGTTCCAGAAACAAATAGTCTCATTCCTGCTCCTATGAATGCCAAAGTTTTGCTGTAATCTGTAGCACCACTCTCATCACTTTCATCAACTATTAATACTTTAATTCTATGAAGTTTGGTTCTTATGGTACTATCTTTTACTGCTCTATTGTATAGAGTTTTTACCATACAAACAGTAAACCGCTTGAAGTCTATTTTACCAGTTCTAACTTCTCCTACTGGTTCTCCAATTACTTGACTAAAAAAGTCAACTGCTTGCTTGTAAATTGTACGATTTGAGACCATAAAAATAGTCTCATATTTAGTTTTTAAATTATTAGCAACCAATGCAGCCATACTATTTTTACCTGCATTCGTAGCACAATCTAGGATGCCTCTAGGAAAATATATCTCTTGTCCTCCTACATTTATATAATTTTTTAAAGCAGCTACTTGTTCTAATTGATAGGCTCTACCAGTTTCTTCATTTGCAAGCCATATTGTTCCGTCAATTTCTCCAATAAAATCATCTAAAGTATCTGAAAGTACTGGAAGTTCTCCTCTTACGTCTTCTATTAATATTTGAACTCCTAAACTGGTTAAAAAATTTGCTACTAATGGTAAAAATCCTGTAGCAAATTTGCCTCCTTTTGTAATGAAATATTTATAACCGTCCCATCTACCATCCATATAAGCTGTAGTACGCTCGTAGCCGTCTGGTCGTACTCTTAAATATTTCTGTAACTCTTTCATTATGTCAAAGTCCAGAAGATTATCAGAACCTCCAACAATAGCTGTAGTTATTATGTTGTCTATCTTTAATCGCATACTATAAATATAACTTCAATTTTTAATCCTACTGGAGCAAATTCATCTGCTTCCGATTGGTAAGAATTTTTTAAAGTATTAGCATAATCTGAATTTAAAGTAGCCCATAGTTTGTTCCAAAATCTTAATTTAACCTTGACTACAATAGTTCTATCTTCATAAAATTCAAATATAGTTACTCTAACCGTTTTGCTCTTTTTTAAGAACATATTGATTAGGTCTTTTGGTGTCTGCATTAATTTAACATCTTCTTCCATTATTTCTTATCGTATATGTTTAGTACATCATTTTTATCTTCTTCTTGATTGGCAGATATTAAAGTATTCAAATACCTATCATATCTAGTTTTAGCACCCTCTCCATAGAATTGGTAAACTTCTGGTATCACATCTAAAAATGCTAACCCCTCGAACTGCGCCGTGATCCATTCTGTATAATCTGCTTTATGTCTTTCAGCTTCATTTCTAGCATAAATTATGTGAGCAAATTTTACTAAATCTTTATCTATATTTATTAATTCATCAACTCCAGAATGCTCCAACATTAATTGTTGCCAAATACCATAAAATTCTCTAGTATCTTCTTTTCTGTCATCTTGAACTACTGTAACTTTGCTTTCAAATGCTTCGTATATACGCTCCTCGTATGTCTTAAATCTGTTTAATCCGTACTTACTCATAAATCCTATACCTAAAGATAAAAATTCACGTACGCCCTCTATTTTAGGTTGTATATCAAAGTGTTCTGAAAACTCTACGGCTAATTTTGCTATTTCTTTTAAAAGTAAATATTGCTTACTGGTTTTTAATATCCCTCTTACTTTCGCTCTTGGGTTATCTCGCTTTCTTAAATCCATTATGTACAGATTGACTTTTTCAACTGTAGCGTATGGAACATCGTCTGCCTCCATTGAGCGTTCTACTTTTTTCTTGGTCTTGGCTCTTAATTGTAAAATCTGTAAATATCTATCTGTTATTTGGAATGGTTGAGATGCCTCCAGAATACTATTTGCAAGTTTTATACCTGTGGTTCTACTGGTATAATTCAACTCGTTTAAAACTTCCGTAAGGTCGCTTAATTTAATATGCAGTACTGGGTCTCTATACATCGTAATTCAAAAATTCTAACATTGTTTCTTGCTCATTTCTAATAGGAGATTTTCTGTATTGCTCCATAAAGGCTTCCTTGCCTATTTCGTTTACATCTTTACCGCCCTCCATAACGTTTAAATCTACAACTCTAACTTTTTTGTGGGGCATTAAATCTAAAGCCAATTTTAGAGCGTGTAGATAAAATAAAACTCCTTGACCGTCTGCTCCTGCATCTGGAACGAGTGTAATTATATCGGCTTCGGATTTTAGTATCTTACTCATTTGTGTAGTACTCAACTTCCAACCTAGACTGGCTACGGCTTGCCTGCCTATTGTATAAGCATCTGTCCATCCCTCCAGTACAAAAACTTCATCGTATAAAAATAGTGCATCTTCATTAAAAAACACATCTCCTTTACCAATATCAAATTCTGCTTTTGGAGGATTTTTATATCGAAGAAAATTTCCAATATAATCTCTTCCTATGAAATAAATTAGTTTACCTCTTACCTTGAATGGTATTATTATATAACCGAAATAATCTTCTTGGTCTGAACCCTCTGGAGGAGATTTTGAAACGTAACCAACCCCCATTCGGTCAAGTTCCTTTAAATTAAATCCTCTTCCTTTTAAATACGCTCTGGCTCGTTTCCCTAGTGAGCCTGTTCCCTCTAAAAGAGAATTGAAACCAAATGGCATTTTCATTTCTGAAAATACTTTTGTGCTTCTGTCCGTATCAATGAAATCTAAATCTACAGAACTAGGTTTACATTCTCTTAAAATGTCTCTAGCATCGTTGTAAGAAACTCCCTCTACGTCCGCAACAAAATCTATTACGTGTTCTTGGTAGCCACAAATCCAACATTTAACAGTTCGATACGAAAAGTGTACCGCCATCTTTTTTCTGTTCTCTAATTCTGCACAAAGAGGACATTTAAAAGTGTGCCAACCTTTTGAAGTTTTCTTAATAGAAAAATTACTATTAAAATAAGTGTAAACTTGGTTTGGTGCTATAAAACTCATATCTAATATTCTTGAACATCCGTCCAGTCTCTACGAATGGAATTTCCTATTTTCATTTTAGATACTTTTTTCTGTGCTTCACTTTTAGCCTCTCTTTCGTTTTTGGTTGTTACGGTAACAAACTTATCAGATTGAAAAGTTGCGTTAACTCTATATTTTTTATTTGTCATATCTTAAAATCTTCCAACAATTAAACCAGTCTCCTTTACCCATTTTCTACTTACGTCATCATTTGGATAAAAAGTGTCTGAAAAATTTATAGTATCTTCTTCTATAGAAATTACTCTCAAAGGTGCAGAAGTAATTGAGCCTCCTACTTCCATTTCATTTAAAAAAGTACATTCGTAAGTTTCTAATTTATAGAATATTCTGAAAGGTCTATTATAATTTTGTGCAGGGTCAACTGGAACAAAATAAGCAACTACTTTAGGGCGTTTTAATTTACACAATAGTACTTCTTTTTTCTTAATCTCACTAGCTTCATAAGGCTTAAACAGTCCAATTACTTGTGGATGTTTAAATATGCTAGATAACCCCTCTACTTTTTCAGTAAATTTTAATGTTTTCATTGTTGACTGTTTTTAATGATAAATCAAAGATACAAAAATTTTGTTTATAAACAAAATTATTTTTTATAAAACAAATCTCCTACCGCTCTTACTCCTTTTTTCATTTTACCTTTTTCAGATATTTCTTTTTTATAATACAACTTTAGGTGCTTACTGGTAGTTATATTTAGATTTAAGTGTTGAGGTACTTTAGTATCTTTTCCTGCGACTGGCATAACTTTCTCTTCTACTATTTTTGGTCTTATGGTACACACTCTATGAAAAGATATAGAGTTACCTTTAGACAACTCTTCTGTCATTATTTCAGATAATCTATTAACTACATACTCTGCGTGAAGTAATGTAATTCCATCTGTTTGTAATTTCTCTATGAGTGCAGTTTTTCCTATTCTAGTCATCTGTTAAATCTTTAGTTCGTGGTCTTTTTCTAGACTTTTTAGCTTCCATTCCAGATTTTACAATTTCAACTCGGTCTTTCCACTCCTCGTAATCTATTTCAGTAACGGACATTTTAGCCTCTTTTATATCAATAAAGCAAGCTATATTAGAAGATTGAGCAACCCCATCTCTTTGTAGTACTGGAACAATTCTACCTACTCCTGCCTGCTTTTCGTCGTCTGTTCTACAAATTGCAAATGCAGCGTGGCAGTTTGCAGCTTTTCCAAAATCTTCTGCAAAACCAGTCATATCAATTACGGCTTTGTTTACGGCATCTTTATTAACTTGGGACGGAGACATTCCAAAAATGTTTCTACGTTTCTGTAATCGGATGGCATCGTGATAAACTGCTTGTATCTGTAGGCGTTTCTCTTTGATGGTATAATCTTCTGGCTTCATTAAATCCAAATAATCGTAAATGATTATGTCTGGTCTCCAATTATACTCTTCTTCAATAGCCTCTAAACAATCTTCTACATCTGCCATACTTTTTGTATGTGCAGGATAAAAGTCTGAACGAAAATCTCCACCTCTCATCTTGAAACGTGTAATCATTTCTTTTAAAACCTCATCTAAATCTCCATCATTGTACTCATCCCATTCGGCTTCGAGCATTGCTTGGTAAAATCTATCTAAAATTCTATCCTCTCCATTCTCACAATCTACATAGTAAACCTTGTAGCCGTCCCTAACAAAATTCATTGCTAAATTTAGAGCGTTACCAGTCTTAAAAGATTTAGGAGCACCCATAAGAATAATAAGTTGAGGAGCATAAAATCCGCCAGTTGAAGTCATCCTATTCAAAGTTTTTAAATAAGTGGCTGTAGCAGTTATTTGAGTTCTTTGACCTATCTTAAATTCCTGTAATGCAAATTTACCTTTGTTAGCTTCCTCATCCTCGTTGTTATCTTCAAGTTTTTTAATTTTGGAAACATTTTTGTAAATATCCTTGACTACATCCTCATCCCCATTTTTTAAATCTAGCATTTTGTTGGCAAACAAATCCGTCATCAACTTGATCTGATATTTTTTTATTATCTGTTCCCTAATGAAATCTGAATTACCAGTAAATGAGATATAACATTCCCTAATTGTTTCAACTATTTTAGCATAAACTTCTTTAGGAACATCTGCTTTACTGTTCTGTGCTTGTAAATCAAAATATTCTAGTAAACTGGGTAAAGTCGGTTGAGATTTATACTTTTCTACAAAACCTTTGATAATTCCAAATACTGTGTACTGGTCATCTAAATCAAATATCTCTGGCTGTAATATCTCAACGTATTTTTTTCCGTTACGGCTTTGGACTAAAAACTGCAGCAGTTCGGTCTGAAATTCTAAAGTCATAGGCTAACTATTCTTTGCCTATTGCAGATTTTCAGAGTGCGTAAAGTTCTATAAAAATTTTTATTGCTCATTGACTGTTCTTAAAATTAGTTTTTTGACTGTTTTTGAAATTGAAAAAGTATCGGTGTAAGAACCCAGTCAAAAATTCCTACTATGCAAGTGCAATAGCTACACCGACTTTTTCTTGTACGTTGCAAATATATAAATTTTTTATTTAAACAAACAAATTTAATTTCAACTATTTTTATACTTTCCTCTGACATACTTCGTAGATATGCCCAGTTCCTTGCATTTATCAAGATACCATTGAAAAGCATCTTCTTCTTTTTTTCTATCTGTTTCGTAAACTTTTCCTCTGTACATCAACCTCGCTCTGAAATAACCATTTTTCTTTTTTCTTAATCCAGTGAATTTTGATTTAAACTTTTTTTCTGTATTTTTAATCCAATGCAAGTTGTTTTCTCTTACGGTTATATCTTCGAGATTATCAATGTGATTATTAGTTTTATCTAAATCTTTGTGGTTAATTATGCCTTTTATTTTTCCTTTGTAGGTTTCCCAAACAAGCCTATGTACTGGTAAATTATGCATCTTTCCAAGGTCAGAGTAAATACAAACTTTCAAATATCCTTTTTTAGTTTTATTGAATTTTCTTAATTTATCTTGCCTAATATTCTTAACTTTTCCTTTTTCTGAAATACTATATTTAGAAAAATTTTTTATTATATTAAATTTCATTTTTTGGTATTGATTTTATTGGGATTTAGAGACTGGAAATCCAATGGGGTATATATTTATATATATATACCCTAAAATTAGGTTTCCAAACCCCCTCCAATTACCCCACAAAAATAATAAAAATAGGGGTAAAGTACAAATAAAAACATAAAAAAGTTAAAAATTCACTAAAATTAAGGTTTAAATAAAACCACCGTAAACGGTATATAAAAAATTTAGAGTACCACTTACGGTATATAAAAAATTTAGATTACCGTAAGTGGTATATAAAACAAATATCAAAACCACCGCTTACGGTAGTTTGTGTTTTAGTATTTGTTCTATTTGTTCTGAATTTATACCTAAAAACAATGGTTCTAATTTATTGTCCACTTTTAGGCATAATACTGGTAGTGTTTTTTGATCTACTGGAATATGAATAATTGCTAACATATCGTTAGATGCTTTTTTAAGTAAATTAACCGCTTCTGACATCCTAGAAGCTATTTCTACTTCTTCTACTGGTTGATGTAAATACTCAATACAATATTTAGCATAAGAAGTAGGTACTTGTTGTCCTTTGTATGTAAAGTCGTGATTATGTAGCATCAAGGCTCTATTATAGGCTTCTTTTAGCGGTTCTAAATCTTTTTGGTTAAATGTCATACTCTTCAATTTTATGTCCCTCAAATTCTATTAACTTACCCATACCATTTTCATAGACATAAGCATCTTCAAACGTACTCTTTTTAAGACTGGCCCACACTTTTCTAGTAGTGTTATTTATGTCCATTGTAGTAGTTTTACTTTCGTAATATCTGTTGAGTTCGAAGAGCATATTATACTCTTCTAATTTTAGAAGTTCTGCATACTCTATAGTTCCTTTTTTGAAGTTTGCGGTCTTGATGTCGTTGTTAGGTAAATCTAAAAATTTACTAATCTTTAGATTTTCTGTAATATTCAACTCCATTAAAGCGAAAGGATGCTTTTTAAGTTCACTAGGATTGTCATGCCAGTCTATCCATTTTTGCATATTGATAACTGCATTAAAATTTCCAGACGGTAAACACGCTACTACTACTTGCGTAAATTCTTTATGGGTAACGTTAGCACACGCACTTCCGTATTCTTGACAAAGAATTTCGTAAGCTAGGTTAGAAGTACTATCTCCTACATAGCCCCAATCGAATTTAGAACCCTCTGGAGGCTTTATCTCTTCTCCATTGATAAATACGCTTCTAGTTAATCCAATACCGCTTAAAATGATGTTTTCTGCTTGTTTTTGCATTTTATTTATTTTTTATACTTCAAAGGTACAAAAAATTTTGTTTATAAACAAACAAATTATAAAGGCTTATTCGGTATCTTCTTTTTCTGTGAAGTTGGCTTCCCATCCTTTCATAGAGGGACACCAATCTACTCTAATTTCTAACATAAAGTCGCACATATTTTCTACTGCGTGCATCATACCTTTAGGTATAGTATAACTTTCTCCATATTCTAAATATCTAGTACCATCTTCGTCTACTATTTTTAATCTCCCATTGGGAGTGAGTAAAGTAATAGTTTCGCTGCTTTTAGCGTGAATATGAGTAGTGAATATACCTTTTGGAGAAATTCTATACAAACAACTAGTTCTATCATCACTATCGGTAGTCGGTATAAATTTCCAATAATCTGTTTTACTGAATGGGAACAATTCCCATTGTAAAGGAATAAGAGGTATTGAAACCCTAGGAACATCTTGAAAATTTGCATAAACCTGCAAATCCCATAATGCTCTAGTTTTACTTAACATTGATTTTGTGTCCATATATTTTTATTAGGTAACTTTTTTGTGTAAATCTTCTAATCTATCTGCGTTAGTTTTTAGGATTTCATCGTTAGCTTTTAAAATACTGGCATTTTCACTATGAGTTTTTGATTGGCTTCTTAATAAATTCTGAACATCAGTTATCATAACGATATTAGCCAGAGCCTGTCCTTTGTTATATTTTTCTTCTGTATCTAATTTAGTTTTTAAATCAGATATTTCTTGTTTAAAATCTTTTATTCTATCATCGTTTTGTTTCCATAAATACCTAACCACTATTCCAGAGCCTACTAATAAAGAACTAACAATCCATACTAAAATAGTTTTTACGTCTGCTGCATCTGCAGGGTTTATTTGCATAAATATTAATAAGTTCTTCATATTCTAAAGGGGGTGTTTTGGTTTCTATGTTAATCAATCTGTCCTTTTGTTATTCCTATCGTATGAGTTCCTATTAAGTCTCCATTTCCGTTATAGGCTCTAAAAGTTACTGTAGCAGAAAGGAAGCCTTGCGAGTTATCTTGTGTTGCACCTTCTGTTAGAGTAAATCTCAAAGGAATAGAACTAGCAAGAACAGAATTTGGAACATCGTAAGTACCAGTAGTAAATAGGCTACCAGTAGTTCCTATTTCTAATAAAACTCCAAATCTATCAAATTGATTTGATCCGTTGTTATTTATACCGCTTATTACAGCAGTAAGTCTAGTAACTTGACTTACTGGATTTAGTATTAAAGAACCGGAATAGTCGTAGTCTGCATTAGAATTATTGGGACTATTTGACATAAAGAATACTGGAGTAAATATAACCTCCTCTGGGACTATTTCTGCTCTAAATCCTTTAGTATGAGTTCCGCCATTTCCATCATTTGCAGTTGCTGTAAAGTAATAAAAACCTCCACCATCTGCTAAAGGAGTTTGCATACCGTCTAATCTTAAACCTCTAATAGTAAAAGCATTTGGTAAAGTACCCTGCTCTACTTCTATAGAACTTCCGACTACTGGATTTCCATAAGTGCCACTAACAAAATCGTAACTATCTACTTCTTGTATAGTGTAAGTTAAAGTATCTCCATCCACATCAGTAGCATCTATGGCCACACTAATTTTTTTCCACCCGTCAATAGGAACTGGAACTCCCTCGTGAGTTGCATCTATACTAGCTGTTCCTTGATTTAATATATCATTAATTACTGGTGCAGTATTTGTTTGTTCTAATATTTTAACTACTACAGAGTCCGATTGAGTGTCCCCATTTCCATTTGTAGCAGTTAGAACAAACGTATAATCTCCATAAATGTCTAAAGATATTCTAGTTTCTACTTGGTCTATATCTTCAAATGATACTACCGCTCCTGTAGGTTTAGAAGTACAAGTCCAAGCTAAAGAAGTTATAGGAGAACCTATCGCTTCCGCAAACCCAGACACAAAGGCAAATTTAGTATCTGTAGAAATGAAAGTACTTTCGGTATCTTGTCCTGCATTCACAATTAAAATATCTGTGATAGTAGGTAAATCTTCTTTAATCCAAAACGAAATAAAACCTCTATTAAATCCAGTAGCATTAAAATCTGCACCAGACTTAATTTTAGACAGTATTATTTCTGCTTGTGTAGGTCCAATTTCAATATCTTCTATAGTGCTTAAATATCTACTCGAATTATCATCTTCAATCATAATTAAACTGGCACTTACTACCTTGTCCCATAAACCGCCTAATCCGTGATTTACTAAATGAGTATAAGGAGCAACACCAGATATACCCCAACTACCTAATTCTACAGTAACTGGATATAAAGGCAACGCTTTTCTTAATTTAAAAGGAGTAATTATAGTAGCATCGTTTTCTCCTGCTTTAGCCTCTGCTATAGTAGCAACTTTGGCAACCCCTTTACGAGTTTCCGTACTTGTTCTATTTGCTAGAGTTTTAGGAGTTATAAATTTTAAATCTTGTGTATCATTATTTGCTTCCGATTGTGTAGCCCTTTTTAATAAATAAGCCTCTAAAAATTTTAATGTAGTTAGAATTTTACTGTGGTCTGTTCCTGCTATAATATCGGCAGAGGTTGCTAATTTTGCAATACCTCTCTTTATTTCTGATGCCCAAACTACATTATTTAAAATGGCTTGGTCAACGTAAAATTTAGTAGCTGCATCTTGCTCTTCTGTAGGATTTTCTAAATTGATAATTCTATTAGAACGTGCATCTAAATCTGTAATAAAGAAACCATCTGATTTTTCTATAAACTCTACGTGGTTTCCAAATCTAGGCTGTTTGGCAGGAGTATAGGTAACATTGACGTTATTTAATTGGTCTGTATTACTTGGTAAATATAGTTCTCCTATAATTACTTGCTTTTCTTCATCTGGTAACAAAGGAGTTACTGCTAAAGCATTAATTGGAACTTCTCTGCCCTTAATTATAGAATAGTAAGCAGTTTGACCTCCTACTGTTTCTATGTATTCGTGGTTAAGTACAATTAAGTCTCTTCTATGGAACTTATCTTCTGTAGTATCTACAGCTAATTGTATTGGGTCATACTCTTGAATTATAGTACCTTGTTTTGTACGGACAATTCCATACTTATCACTCCAATTTCCTGTCTTATTAACCAAGATAGCACCAGTAGTATTATGGTGCAGTTTTAAGACCATAGTATTATCTAAAGTTCCGTCATAACCTCTATACCTACCGCTATCAATAAGACCTATTAGCCATTGATTAATAGAAATAGTTAAATCGTCATCTTTAAAATTCCAGAACCTCTTTTGAGCCATTTTGTTAATATTTTTAGCCTAGAGTAAATTAATACTCTAGGCAATTATTTTTTATTTTTCTAATGCTTTTAACATTTCTTCTTCTGTAACTTCTTTAAATACGAAGCCCTCTAAATATTGGATAACGCTAAAAGGAAAATCTTTAGGAATAGATACAATATGAGGCTCTATTTCTACTTCTTTTTCAGAAAGTTTTTTAGCTTCTTTTGCTACCTTTTTAGAATTTTCTGGAGTGAATTTGTATTTACCCTCTTTGTCTATAACGACTGCTCCCTCGCTGTCAGTTAAACATAAGTCAACTCTTTTTTCTTCTAGCTGTTCTTGGTAGTTAGATTGATGAGCTTTAGTTTTGTTAAGCATTTTTTTAAGAGCAAACTTTAAACGAATATCGTCTTTAGTTTCTTTCTCTTTGTTCATTTGAGTTACGCTTTCTGCAACCCCTCTAAACGCTTGAATTTCGGCGTAAGTTTTTTTAATTGTTCCCATTGTGTCTTTGGATTTTTATTTATTATTAATGCTACAAATATAGTCAAAGCTATATAAACTGCGAAATATGTTTATAGAACAAAATTATTAGAATAATTATACCAGATACAATTCCTATTGTTTTAGTAGTTTTTCTATTTTTAGTAATCTTGCTTCAAGTGCTTTGTTTTCTGCAGTTAATGTTTTGACTGCTTCTACTACTACTGCAGTAACATTACCGTACGCGACAGATTTAATACCATGTTCATCAGTATGCACCAATTCAGGTAGTACTGCTTCAAGTTCTTGGGCAATAAAACCAATGCTTGCGTCACCAGAAGCTTTCCAATTAAATGATACTCCTCGTAATTCATTGATGACATGCAGTGCATTGTCATATGTCTTGATATTAGTTTTTAATGTAACATCAGAGTTTCCTGTAATATCGCCAGTTGCGCGAATAGTTCCTGTAACATCTAAATTGTATGTGTCATTTGTGTTGCCTATTGATATTTTACCAGACGCATTAACAATTAATCTGGTGGCATTTGCAGTAGCATCATAAATGCTAAAATTATTTTGAGTAGCATTGTGCACACCAGCAAGCAAATGATATTCACGACCACCGCCACCTGTGTTTTTGATTTTTAATCTTGCTTGGGATTGGTCAGCATTTTGTATTGTTTGCGGTGCTGCAAATGTGTTAGCTGATGATAATGTTGCAGGTGCGGCTAAATTACCAGTATGCCAGATTGCATTGCCGCCATACGTTAATGCGCCAGTACCTGAACGGCCTAATGCAGTATTGTTTGCGGTGCCAAACACAATGTAACCTTGGTTTGCGGATTGTGCACCTTGTACTCTAAATGCATTTGCTAAATTAGTATCGCCAATCCATGCGTCGTCACCCAATTTAACATTTTGACCATTACCATTATTTGTTGTTTGTATTTGTGTTGCTGTTAATGTTGCTACTTGATTAACATCGTTGCCGCCCATATCCAAATCGCCACCAATTAATGTGTCAGCGTGTATAATTGCATCACCCCCAAAAGTAGCAATACCACTCCCAAAGTTTTGATTATTACTTCCATTTAAACGTGCTACATTGCCACTCAACCTTGCATCTGCTAAAGTGCCTGTGGTTATATTTGTTGCGTTTAATCCTGTAAGTTGTGAGCCATTGCCTGTTGGAGTTAGATAATTATCATCTACATATTTTTTTTGAATGTAAGAAAAATCAGTATAATTAGCTGACAAGTAACTTAATGAAAAAACATCTAAATCAACTCTTAACCCTTTTGCAAAATACGCTGTTTCCCCAAATCTAACGGATTGATTATTAAATTCAACATAGTTTTCAAAATAAGCTTCATCACTAAAAAAATTATCCCCACTAAAAGTATTTCCCCCACTCAATTTAGCAAAAGCATTACTATCTAAACCATTTAATTTGTCTGCATTTATTCCTAAACCATCGATTTGTGTCTTACCGAAGTTTGTTGCATCGTATTTAGCATTAAAATTTGCTAGTGTTTTTCCATTCCAATTGCCTATGAAGTTTGTGCCTCTTACATTACCATTAAAATAGTTGTCTGTTATTGATGAATTACCAATTGTTACTGTGTTACTTCCGTTACCAGTAGCATCATATCCTATAACTACTTGATTTGTT
>Ga0208770_1000418_pt1 | contig 27995 bp, 42 predicted proteins | sample AntAceMetag02UK9_FD_184771 | JGI IMG/M metagenome (GOLD analysis project Ga0208770, IMG submission 184771) | Saline lake microbial communities from Ace Lake, Antarctica - Antarctic Ace Lake Metagenome 02UK9 (SPAdes) (version 2) | ecosystem: Environmental > Aquatic > Non-marine Saline and... | reverse complement strand
AGTCTGCTAGACATAGCAAACTATGCTGTTATCGCTATGATGGTGAGGGCTGAGACATGGCCGACAAACATTTCGTGACATTAAGAAACTACCGTGTGTGTACCGAATGCAAAAACGGTTTCGTTCCCTCGGACCCACCATCCGTTTACACGTGCCTGACGTGCCGTTCATTGGCACCTTGTGCCTGACACGGTACACAAGTGTGGCTTTTGCATGACACAATACCACGACAACTGCCGGAGGGTAATAGTGTACTTCGATAAGACATGGACATGTGAATGCTTACACGACGAAGGGGGCACCGAATGAAACGTGTTATCAAGAAATATAACCGACCCGGATTCACGATGCACACGCTAGATGTTTGGCGGTTCAGTTTCAGTTTCACTGTTCGCGGGAAAAACTTTCATCAAGCAATCCTCAACGATCAACACAAGGTGGGATAATGAAACGAACCGTGGTAATTAGTGACCTGCAAATCCCCTTCGAGGATCGCAAAGCCGTTGATGCCGTCGCGGAATTCATTGAGGACTTCAAACCTGACAGTGTTATCAGTGTGGGTGACGAGTCCGATCTCGCACCGCTGTCACGCTACTCGCTAGGCACACGTGGAATGTACGAAGGTAACCTTGGTGCCGAACGAGACCGCGTAGTGGACGTACTAGGTATGCTGAAAGTACAGCACATCACGCGCAGCAACCACCTTGACCGGTGGTTCGCTGCACTCTCAAGAGTACCAGCGTTCGAGACAGTACCCGAAATGAAACTAGAAACGTTCTACAAGTTTGAGCAGTTAGGTGTCACCTACCACAAAGATCCGTGGTCACCAGCAAAGAACACGCTACTCATGCACGGTGATGAGGGCGCCATGAGCAGTAAGTCAGGACAAACAGCCTTAGGTTTAGCGTTACGTACCAACACAAACGTTGTGTGTGGTCATACGCACCGTCAAGGTATTTCTAGTACCACGTTCACGTGGCTTGGTAACAAGCAACCCAAGACCGTGTTCGGTTTCGAGGCGGGGACACTCGCAGACTTCAACTCTCCGGGTATGCGCTATGCGAAGATGAAGAACTGGCAGCAAGGATTCGGCTTGCTGTATGAGGATGGTAGTAACGTCACGCCAGTGGCAATACCGATAGTGAACAAATCTTTTATTGTAGAGGGGACGATGTACAAATGGAGATAAAAGAGATGACTATTACCGATAGTGAAATTAAACTAGCAAAGCAGGGGGCACAAGGCGCGTACCGTGCAGGGCGTGGACTGATAGACCTCGGGGATCTTATCGGTGAAGCGAACATGTGGATGGTGGAAAACTATCGTAAGGTAGTGACGTGGAGAGATGAAGGTCGCCACGGGCACAACAAACTCCGGCAAGCGTGTCGTCAGCGTTGCCTTACTGTGATCGCACGGGAACGTAAGAAGCGTTCCGGTCTTAAAGGTGGGGATCTTTTCTTTTACAATCCTCAAATGGTTCGTGAACTTATCGCAGACATTTTCAGTGTAGATGATTGGACTACTAGCGGTGTTGATAATGGTGAGTTGCGGGGCAAATCAGTGCCCTCTGAGGGTGGAAACAAACTTGCTATGGTGGTTGATGTGCGTGGTGCTTTCTATTCTCTTACCGTGGACGACAGGGCTGTCATTGAATCGTTGTATCGTGACGGTGAGTCGTTTACACAGGTAGCAGTCACACTTGATGTTGCTGAGCGTACCGTTAGGCGCAAGGAAGAACGTATCCTTGAGAAGATTGTTGAACGGTTGGGTGGGGAGTCACCCTTCAGGTAAGTGACCCCCCGTTAGTAAGCCACACTATGCCCGGTTGGGCATGTTCTGGCGTACTTTCTCCCTAACTAAAGCGTCAAAATACACCCGATATTAGGGGTGAATTGACGGTTTACAGATGATTCACTCATCACTTCACCTCCGGCGCGTCGCAGCGTTCGATTGATGTGATGGACGGGTTTGGAGGTGAATCGTTTGGAGCGAGAATGTTAAGGCCAACCATGATTGCCCCGTGAGCAAAAAAAACTGTCCCTTCAAAAGCCTTTTCGTTATATGTAGTAGTCACCCGCACCCACTCATGTTCTTTCAAAGTTGGTATCAGTTCGGCAGGTGTAGGCGGGACGTATAGGGTTAGGTTGCATTCGTAGTTTTGTTGATAAGTATCGCCAGAACTACGGTAATTCCATTCACCCAACTTTTCATGCCAGTCAGTCAGTGCTACCGTCCACGGCTGAGTGGAAAGTTCCGACAACACCCGATCCCCAAACTTAAACTTTGGTTGCGGGTGAATAGTTACTCCACCTTCTGCGCCAAGATTCTCTACCGAAACTTCCGTGCCGTCCAGTAGATACCCTTTCGTGACATTGGCTTCAATAGTGCCAGATCCACCACTTATACCGGGGTTATAGCCTCCACCGCCGCCAGCGCCTGCCTGCCACCGTTTCCCCAAGTTAAAAGAAATAAATCTTGCTAGTTTAACGTCAGCGGTGTGCTCTTTTTCTAGTTCCGCAATCAACTTAGCGTGATCCTCGTACCGCACCCACGCGCCTTCCCTGTTCGGACTCATGCACGAGTCGTACAACCTATGTCTATTTATTTCACTCATCACTTTCTCCTTCATCTTCTAGTACCACTAGGTCCTCGTACTGTTCAGCACCTAGACGTTCGCGTTCAGCACACGCATACCCTTCGCTATCAGCGATCACGTTGCTGAGGACGGTGACTGCCCGGGAGAGTTCTCCCGGGTGGTCAGGTGTCCACGGATCAAACAAGAACGTGGCTTGCATCTTCACCATGTGGTCCTTGTGCCTGACACCATCAATACTGAGCAGAGACAAACGCTCGGGGCTTAACGGTCGTGGCTCGCGATACGGGTCACTCACTGTCATCACCCTTGTCGTGGTCACTGTCGTCATGCCTGTCATGCTCCGTGTTTACCAGTAAATCTTTAAACTTACCCATTGTCTTCTTCCTTCCTGCTGTTGATGAGTTCCAGTATCTGTCGCGCTAAAGTGTACGCTTCGTCTTCACTGAAGATCAGTGTCGTGTCGTCGTTAGCCACACGAATGTTGTTGTCCTTAACGTACGTTACTTTCAATGGTTCAACGTCGTGCTTTGAAAACAAACTAAACATTATCGCTCACTCTCCATTCATTACGTGTGTCATTGACCCGGGATTCTCAAACTTTTCTTCCAGTATTTCCTCAACGTGTAAACGGATCTCGTAATCCGTAGGATACTCGTCGTAAGTAAACTCGTGGTCAATAATAGTTTCCTCACTGTTGTATGCGTGAACAGTATACGTGTCATCCGTCCACTCATGCACACAAATATCGTAACCTTCGATCTTGTCACGCTTCTGTTTCTGTATCAACCAAACAGGTTTCGGTTCAGTCATCATCATCATCATCTCCTTTTCCCATCTTGACTGTTGGTATATCCAAACAGTCACACTCCACCACACATTCACACTTGTCAAACAACCTGTCGCAGCAGTAATGCCAACCACAGTTAGTCATCATCGTCACCATCAATCGGTGTAGGCAACGTGATAAGGCTACCACACAAAGCACACACCCCGTCAAGTAAATACCACGCAACCTCACGGTCATCATCAAACTTTAAGCACGCAATAAACGTGTCACACCCGCAAGGGCACACGCACGTCGGTATACCACGGTAATCCGTGCCCTCACCTCGCATGATACCATCAAAAACTGTTACAAGTAAAGGGTTTTTTCTCTTAACTTTTCTACCAAACATTATGAACAACCCCTAACCTTGTATGATGTTTGCGCCCAATGCGAACGACCAGCACCATGATTCCACACTAACCAGAACGCCATATCCTGCCAGTACATTGACCAATCATTAACCTTACTAGCCCGCAACGTTCGACCAATCTTGATAGCCGAATCTTTAGGTAAAGTTAAGCGTAACTCACGCTGTATCATCCAACCAGCACCAACACCCATCTTTTTTGACAGTTGATACGCGCCACGATACTTACCCGTGCCATTGTTAGCGCCGTAAGCATGACGCGACTCATGCCAACGGATACAACGACGCAACGCCTCCGTCCTCGCAACAAAAAACCTTCCAGTGTACAGGCTTGCACCGTGATACTTTTTTTGTCCACGATCCAACACTTTAATGTTCACCTTGTCACCGTAAGGACGGTGGTACACGCCTTCACCCGCCACCGACACACCAGCGGGTGTGAGTGCAAGGCTAGTGGCCAGTATTATTTCCTTAATCATCTTGCACCCCGATCAGTTTCGTTATCAGTATCCGTGACCTGTCAGGCCCCGGTTCCGGTATGTTCCTAGACAAAGCATTCTCAGCCTGCTTCACAGTCCAGTACGGACCCCACGTAAACAAACCGAGACTACATTGTTGAACAACAACATAAGTTTCCCTCGCAAACACTATGTCGGCGGCAGATACTAGGACGCTACGCGACAGTGACTCCACGTCATCATGTTCAGTGTCCAGCAAAGCAGTAACCTGCCGTATCTCCCCGATCCTAGGCAGGAATACGCTAGACATTACTTAACCCAGAGTCAGGTTCCGTGTACCTTATGCCACGTTCGATTCTTATATTAACCATTTCGCGTGGACTCATGCCACCCCAGAAACCGTATTCTTCGTGATGTAAAGCCCATTCACCGCAATCTTTCACGACAGGGCACTCGCCACATATGACCCTTAGCGTGGGATTCATTACCCTACTAACTCCGGGCCCAACGAAGTACGCCTCGCCACCAATACTCCGGCACGTTCCACTTAACCAGTCGATGCTCGTGTATTCTTTACATGCCACGGTACACACCGTCCTTCGTGTAGTTAGTCCACTTAATTATGGCGCAGTCTTGAGTGCAGTAATGCTCACCGTCGTAGGTAACCCAATGGAATGGTACTGTTGGACTGTTCACTACACGATCACAGTAGTCGCAACCCACTGTCTCTTTGATACTCATGTCACTTCACCTTTTCTTGTAGTTTTTCTATACTACTATCATCATAACCCAACATGTCTACGGCTAGCACCGCATAATCCAGCATGGCCGGGTCCGAGTATGGTTGCGGCCTAGGCTTGAACCCTTTGAACTCGCAGAAACGCTCATACAGTACACGTCCCATCAAGTATTGTACCTTTAGTTCGTCATCCATTACTGTCCTCATCTTTCCACGGGCATTCTGCCGCTAGTCGTGCCGCTAGACGCGGCTTGAACACCGCTTCGCGTCGGCATAATTCCTCAATCCAATCACATGTAGCACACATCACATTCCTTCCTTTTCATAATCGTACACTTCACCATCAAGATAATCGTAATAGTGATCTTCCGTAAACATGCAGTAGAACATGGATATTAGTACACCGATGCCGACTAACACAACGAGTACTAGGCCAGTACGCACACCAATGTCTAGTGTTGCCCAAAGAATATCAGACATGAAAATTCATCCTCACTTTCATAACCCTGAACTCTACCCATTCTTGTTCGGCACGGTAATACGCCAGCATTTTCTTAGACTCCGCTACCGTGTCGGTTACGGATACGGATTCCCAACCGTAACCGTCACCGTGCCAGCCTTGAATTTCGTAACCGTATAGTTCACTCATCTCACTCACCTATCCTTATCTGTTTAGTTAGCACACTACTTTAGTGTCCTACCAAGAGCCACCATGCCGACAATAACATGGTGACCCAAGGTAATGCACTAAAGACTAGCCTGTGATTCGCACTGGCATCAGTAAGTAATCCCACTTGACGCCGTTATGTGCCTCCACATAGTCAAGCATGGCCGGTTTAAGGTTAGTGGTGAATCTAAATCTTATGGGTGCATCCTTCCAATGAGGGATCTTCGCGACATCCGCAAGATATGTCGGATTGTAGGACGCGAACGTAACGCTACCCTGCGACAGCATCTCATCCGTTGGCACTAACGACCGCCATTTTGGGAATTCACCGTCGATAGTTCGCACCGGGCGCACAATACGCTCACTAGGGTCACCGTATTCAATGGTTACCGTGTCACGACCGACGAGTGTGACCGTAATCATGTCATGCTCACTATTATTCCACGCTATTTTTTTAGGCAACACTTTGACTAGTTCGGCGGCCACCGTGCGAGGCAACAAGAATCCGCCCTCACCTACCGTAACCGCGTACGATTCTTTCCGTGTCACACCTACCACCATACGGTAACGGTCGGTAGTAATCACAGTGATCTCGTTATTGGACCATTCAAACTTTATCCCCGTGAGTACGGGTAGCGTGTCATCTTTGCCTACGGCCACTAGCGCGCCGATAAGCATGTCGCGAAACGAAACACCTAACATAGTAAATGTTGGCGCGGTAACGACATTTTCCGGGGTGAATCCCACGCTATTATCGACCGCATGCATCTTAGTGCTACCGTCGCGTGAATATTCCGGCGACAAATCCCCGGAACCTAACGGTGCACCTACCGGGATAATCTCCACTTTAGACATGATCCCACTAGACACGATGTCATTCTTGAATCCTGTATACATAATCTAATCCTATCTATTCTGTTATGACGATAATCTATCGCCATGAAACGACACTAGCATACCTTGCCTAGTGTCGCAACATGAAACTAGATTAAATCACCTACTTCCCGGAATAAAGGCAATCGTAATACGTTGGCGTCACAGTATCTAACCACGTCGTAAAATCTAATTGCCTATTGCCCCCCAACTTATACGTTGCCAGCATATCGAAGTCGGTATGTAACTCCACGGTGTCACTACCGATAATCCACGTCCACCATTGCCCGATACGGTTAGCGCGTTGCGCGGTCATGATACCGTCGCGTGAATAAATCATTTTGTTACCTTCCTATTCTTAATCCATACGATATGGCACTGGCAATAATCCCATACCATGTCGCATTGCTCACAAGTAATTCCATTAGTCGAACGATACTCTGTGCGTTTCATGTTGTCACCTTGCCCAATTCGGCACTGACCACCGGGTAAGTAGGACGACCGTAGTCATGCAAAGTCATTACAGACTTGTCAGACTTACAACCGAAACAATACACTCCCGAAAGATAAGTGTTACAACTAGCGCACACTATAACCAACTTAGGATCAAACTTGTCTTTCGAAGTATTGTGCCAACATCCTGTGCTGTTGTACCCTGAAAACTCGCAATAAATACATTCCATGATCTTTCCCACTTTCCTATCCTCACCTAACCAATTTGATTAAGTAGCAAGCCCTAGCGCCTAAGCACTAGAGCAAACTAACTATTCAAACTCTCACCTGATGAATAACGTCCACCGTGAAGCGATCACCGCCTAGGTGGGAATGGCAACCGTCGCACATTGACCAACTAAAGTTAGGCTCACCTTTGTCACTACTAATATCCGTGTAACTATCCACGCGCAAAAGATAGGACATGAATTGGTAACCCAACTCGTTAGTGTCTTCTTTACCTTCGAATACCCCGTGGCCTGTCATGTAGCAATCCACGCAAATATCTGCACTGTAAATAATTAGTTCTGGTGTCGCACTCATGTCCTTGCCTTCCTATTCTTGTCCTATTGTTAGGACATAGCCGAACCTAGGTTCCCCTAGGTCAGACTATGAAACAACACTAGACAACCTTACATGCACTCCCCAACAAACTCTAGTACCGACTCCACGGCGAACGGCGCATAAACATATACTTCAGCCTTATCTCCCCCCCAATTAACTTCCACACTCGCGCCACTATCCTGGAAAGTAACCCAACAATTAGGACCACCTAAAGTAACCGCTACTTCGACACTCACCAGAGTGTTGCCGTAGCCATAAGTGCAACGCGTATCTAAACAATCATCCAAATATGCCATAGCGTCGAATACCTTACCGTTGGCAACAATCTCACGCAAATCGTCCGCAATACTATCGGCGTATTCTTGACTCAAATTATCAGACATGACTAACCTTTCCTATTCTGTCGTAACGTATCCGCTTTGGATACTACACAATACACTGACTCACTCGCCTAGTGTACCGTGTGCTATTGAAAGCGGGCCAAGATGTCGTGCCTCACTCATGCGTTCATTGTTTCACTCTTCCACTAATAGTTGTCGGAATAAAGCCTTAGCCTCTTCTAAAGTGTAGTCAATGTATCGCTGTCGCACCAGATAACCTAAGTCATCCAAGGCTGATAGTGTGAATCCGTCCACGCCATATTGCTCTACGGTAATGTTATTCATGTCTAATCCTTAATTGTAGGCAGGCCGGTTAGCCTGATCAAAAGTAGAATATGTCACCTTGACATACGGCCTAGGCACATAGTCGTCGTCGTTCACAATAGGTTCGACTAGGTTCGTCGAAACATTAACCCGTTCGCGTGTTGTCCTACGTCGTGGCTTTTTGCCATAGGCAGGATAGTAACCCGTTGGTGACGAACTACTACGCAAGCCATACACACTAGGGTTAGGTCTTGCACTCACCCTAGCCAGATTTAATGGCGTACCACTTCCGAACAACGACGCGCTATTGGCGCGTGACATGAATACCACCAAGCCTTTCCTAGTCTGAGATACTTGCGTATCTTCCAATAAATCAACCTTACTACTTTTGGTTCATGTAGTCAAGTACCTAGCGGAAAGAATTTTGGGAGAGGATCACCGGCGACCGGCTTCTTGATCCACGCTCCCCGAACTTTCCGGTTGCTACTTGCTTACAGGGATTACATTACTCCGATCTCAGGAAAGCACAAGGGGCAAAACGGACATTCACATGTGATCTACGTCACACTCATTGTCCGATATGCGGAACTTTCGACCCCCGACCCAATACATGCCCGTCAATCCTAGGCCCTCAGAATGGACGACAGAGCCACGTCCGATAACCGGAGTCCTGGCCTACACATAACGGACACACACAACAACAACGCACCACCCGCAAGGTAGTTGCATCTGCATTGGTTTGGTTATTGCAAGTTGTTTGCAGGTGCGAACGGTTTGCAGGTGTATGTAGTGTGGGTTCAGGCCGGTTAGGTTAGGCTTACCTTACGGGGTACCCCGTCGGTTGGCCTATACCCCCTGGGGGTATACCCCCGTACCGTGGTTACCCACCAGTAACTTACGGTAGCGTAGGTTACGGTAGCGTAGGTTACCCATCAGTAACTTGACCCCATGGATGCTTAGGTGGCCGCGGAGGGTAGTATATATATAGGGGTACCTTTCTTGCGGGTTATATTGTTTGGGGGCTACCGTATTGTCCGGTTTGTACACATAGTTTACAACAATGTTGTAACAATTTACTGTTTTCTTGTTTTTTGTGTCCAAAAGGGTGTCCGAAACGAGGATATATATATAGAAAGTAAAACCGTACGGTACTGTAAGCGAGTGCTTCTTGCACGAGCGCACATCGCTTCGGTTTACGTTGAAGGCACTACGAAGTAGGTGCCGGTAACTCACCCTTCGTTGCTTCGCCTCAGGGTTCGTTTAACGGTTACTGTTTCTTGGGGCACTTCGCTCAGTCGTCGCTTCGCTCCTCCTTCGCTCAGTAGTTTCAACGCCGATGCTAATAATTGTACGCCAATGGGGGTACCCTCTCCTACACCCCTGTTAACACCCTAGTCAACATTGCTGTGTACACAATTTTTTTTTAACGGAAAGGTTGTCTCCATGGCTGCTGCGGGCCGTAAGGCTGGTACTGTTGCCGAGGCTAAAATCTTGTTCCTTGAGCAGTTACAGTCCGGTATGACTATTAAGGCCGCGACTAATGCTACTGGCCGTAATATTACGACGTATGAGCGTTGGCGTCGGGATGATCCTGAGTTTGTGTCGGCGGTTGAACGTATCCGTAACATGAGGAACGTGTCTGGTGTACGTACGGGTGTTCACATGTCGTTCCCGGAGTTTAGTGAAAAGTTTCTTGGTGCCCGCGTTTTTCCTCACATGCAGAATGTGGTGGACATGATTGAGGGTGGGAAGCCTTCGTGGGTTCATCCTAGTATGACCCATGAGGGTGGGGAACCTGACCTTATTATTGCGAACATGCCACCAGAACACGCGAAGACTACGAGCATAACAATTAATTATGCTGTGTACCGGATTGCTATGGACCCTAACGTTCGGGTTTTGATCGTTTCGAAGACGCAGAGTATGGCGAAGAAAATGCTTTTCGCTATCAAGACTCGTTTGACGCATCCCCGCTACGCAGACATGATCACCCAGTACGGTCCGGTGGGTGGTTTCGATAAGGATGCTGAAGCGTGGAATCAGGACATGATCTACATTTCTGGTAATGCCCGTGACAGTGGCGAGAAAGACCCCACTGTGCAGGCTCTTGGTATTAGGGGCCAGATTTATGGTGCCCGTGCCGACCTCATTATTTTGGATGATGCTATTGATAGTATTAACGCCCACGATTATGAGCGACAAATAGATTGGATACAATCTGAGGTTGTCTCCCGAATTTCTTCATCAGGTGCCTTGCTAGTGGTTGGTACACGACTTTCCAGCAAAGACCTTTACTCAGAGTTACGTGACCCGAAAAGGTACCCTGATGAGGAATCCCCTTGGTCATACTTGGGTATGCCTGCCGTCTTACAGACGGACGAGGACCCCCTAAAATGGGTGACGTTGTGGCCTAAATCCAATCAGATTGAGATTGGGGCTAAAGGGGCAGACACAGAACCAGACGAGGACGGGCTGTTCCCTAAATGGAACGGCACAAAATTATCTAAGAAACGCAAACGTATGACACCGCGAGTGTGGAGCATGGTGTATCAGCAGCAGCAGGTTGCTGATGAATCCATTTTCACTATGGAGTCGTTGCGTGGAAGTATTAACGGTAACCGTATGACTGGTCCTATGCCTAAAGGTATGGTGAACTGCCGACAGAATGGCATGGATGGTCTCATTATTATTGCTGGCCTCGACCCTGCCACTTCTGGGCACACCGCCGCCGTAGTTATTGGCCTAGATCATTACACGAACAAACGATACGTACTAGACGTGTACAACAAGGCGGGTACTACACCTGAAGAGATCCGGGATCTTATCAAGAACTGGACTGACCGTTATGGGGTAGTTGAATGGAGAATAGAAAAAAACGGTTTCCAAGGGTTCCTTGTCCATGACCGCGAAATAAACCAGTATTGTGCTGGGCGCGGTGCAAGGATCATGCCCCATTTTACTGGCAACAACAAGCATGACGCCGATTTCGGTGTTGCTTCTATGACAACTTTGTGGGCAGGGTGGGAAGATAAACATCACCTTGTAGAGTTACCGTCCACTCACGGTTCTGAAGCAGCCAAAGCAATGGTAGAACAACTCGTTACTTGGTCGCCTAACGCACCTAAAGGAACGAAGACAGATATTGTTATGGCTTTGTGGTTTGCTGAACTTGGTGTTCGTGACCGTATCACGTTGCGGGGCAACTACACTAGGTCACACGTAAAGAACTCTTTCCTTACCCCGTGGGATAAATCGAATCAGATTACAGTTGACCTTGTTGACGCTGAAGCGCAGCAACGTTGGCAAACTATTGGTGTTTAGGAGTAATTAGTGAATGAACTAACAGGTGGCAAGGGCACAGAAGATGTGCCTATGCGCGAACTTAGGGGCTTGTACACCCGCACCAAGACCCGTTTCACTGCCCGCGATACCCGTATGCAGAACGTTCTTGCTGTACGTCAAGGCCGTATGCGTGACGTTTTCCCTGCCCTGTTCCCTGAAGGCCCCTTCGATGGTGGCATTGTGGCGAACATGGTGGATGTTGCGGCCCGTGACCTGTCAGAAGTACTAGCACCATTACCATCTTTCAACTGTTCCTCATCTAAGATGACTAACGACACGGCTCGTGCTTTCGCTGAGAAACGCACACGTATCGTTAACGGTTATTTGGATAACAGCGGCCTGCAAATACAAATGTACACGGCGGCTGACCGCTACTTCACTTACGGTTTCGTTCCCAGCATCATCGAAATTGATGACGATAACAAAATGCCAAGGATTCGTTTCCTTGACTCTATCGGTGCATACCCAATCTTCGACCGTTGGGGAATGATTACCGCTGGTTTCTTTTCTTTCTTCAAGTCCCGCGACGAACTCATGGTCATGTACCCCCACACTCGGGGTATCCTTGAGACTCCCGGTGGTGGAGGGGGCAACGATCTTATAGAGATTGTTCGCTACCACGACAAGCACGTTGATATGATCTTCATGCCCCACAAAGAAGGCATGATACTAGAATCAGTCAAGAACCCTGTGGGTGAATGCCTCCTAGAATGGACTCAACGTCCCGGTGTTGATGAAGAATCACACGGACAGTTCGATGACGTCCTAGCAGTACAGGTTGCTAAGGCAAGGTTTGCCTTACTGAGCCTTGAGGCCGCACAGAAAAGCGTACAGGCACCCATCGTGCTGCCACCTGACGCACAAGAAATGACGTTCGGACCTGACTCTATCATCCGAACTAACAGCGGTGACCGTGTACGCAGGGTAGCCCTTGAGGTTCCTTCTGCCGCTTTCGCCCAACAAGGTGTACTTGATCAAGAGTTACGGCAGGGTTCACGTTACCCTGACGCACGTAACGGTAACGTTGAGGGCAGTGTTGTTACTGGCCGTGGCGTTCAGGCACTCATGTCAGGCTTTGACACGCAGATCCGTACAGGTCAAGCCATGTTTGCCCGCACCCTTGAACGTCTTGTTCGCAAATCGTTGATGCTTGACGACACACTGTTTGCTACTGTAAGCAAAACTGTTCGCGGTAACGCCGACGGTACCCCGTATGAGGTGAAGTACCGCCCAGAAAAAGACATTGACGGTGACTACACTGTTGACGTTCAGTACGGTCTCATGGCCGGACTAGACCCCAACAGGGCACTCGTGTTTGGTTTGCAGGCCCGTGGAGACAAACTGATTTCCCGTGACTTCCTTCGCCGCCAAATGCCTTTCTCTTTGAACGCCTCAGAAGAAGAACAACAAGTAGACATAGAAGAACTCAGGGATGCGTTGAAGCAGGCTGTCGCGGGTTACGCACAAGCCATACCTATCCTTGCACAGAACGGTCAAGACCCCGGAGAGATCCTTGCACGTCTATCCCAAATCATTATTGGTAGGCAAAAAGGTTTACCGATGGAAAAGATTGTCTCAGAAGCCTTCGCTCCTGAGCCTGCTCCCATGCTGCCGGGGGTTGAACAGTCAGGTGTTGATGACCCTAACGCTGAGATGCTGGGTCCCTCTGGCGAGGTTCCCCCCGGCGGTGATGGTAACGAACTACCGGGCCTAAATGATGCCACTGGTCAACTCCGTGGGGTTGCACCGGGACAGTCCGGCATGAGTCCGGGTGGTGCACCTGACATGCAAACCCTTCTTGCGTCCATGGGTTCTAATGGGCAACCTAACTTGCAGGCTGGCGTTACACGCCGCCTACCTATCTAAGGAGCAAACAATGGCCGTAAAGCCTAGAGTTAAATACGACTCGGATGGTAACAAGTATGAGTGGAGCACAAAGTCCGGGACATGGGTCAGGACGAAGGGTGCTGTTGCCGTCAAAAGGGAAGAGGCGGCGGCCGCTAAAATAAAGAGCGCAAAAATGGTTGCCGACTACAAGAAGAACGACTCTGCCCGTGCAGCAATGGCGGCACGTAGAGCCAAAAATCAGCCTGCTAAACCTGCTACCACTACCTCCAGCGCAAAGAGCAGATTGCAGAAAACCACGAACCAGACTGCCAAAACCCAAGAAACAAATAAACCTAAAACTACTCCTACTTCCACAACCACACCTCAGCCAAGCGCGAGTGCTCCTTCTAGGGGTTCTAGTGCTTCTTCCAAGGCAAGTAAACCTGCCACTAAAAAGCCAGTCGTTTCCCAATCCAAAACCATGTACGTCAAGAAGGGCGACATGGTTAACGGCAAGGAAGTAAAGAAGGGTTACGTTGCACAGTACGGTAAGCCTGAACGTAAGGTTACTGGTGTGGTTAAACTTGTTGTTGACACTACCCGTGGTAAGGCTGGCTCTAAGGTTGAAGTTAAAAAGGGACGTTATAACAAGAAGGGTAAGTAGGGTGGCTTCCACCCCTGACCCTCGCTTAAAGAAGGCGGGTGTTACTGGTTTCAATAAACCTAAACGTACACCCAGCCACGCCACTAAGTCTCACGTTGTTGTTGCAAAGGAAGGCGATCAAGTTAAAACGATTCGCTTTGGACAACAAGGTGTTACTGGTGATAAGCAACCTTCCGCTAGGCAGGCTTCGTTTAAGGCTCGTCACGCAGCAAACATTTCTAAAGGTAAAATGTCAGCGGCTTATTGGGCCGATAAAGTCAAATGGTAAAGGGATAAACAGTGGATAAAAAACCAGCAAAAAAGGCCACGACTGCACCAAAGAAAAAAGTTCCTAAAGGTTCCCATATGATGCCTAATGGTTCAATCATGAAGAACTCAGCAATGAAGAAGAAGTATTAGTAATGGCAGAGAAGAAGCCGTTTTGGGAAAAAAAGAATCCAAAGAAAACTTCCACTCCTTTAACTGCTGCACAAAAAAGCAACGCTAAGGCTAGAGCCAAGAAAGCCGGTCGTCCTTACCCTAACTTGGTTGATAACGCTGCTGCCAAAAAATCCTCATCAAGTAGAAAGAAGTAGCGGCATGTGTATGTCTTGTGGTTGCTGGATGGACCCTGAAAGTAAAAGTGAACCGAACCATCCGGAGAATTCAACTGTAATGCCTAACGTTAAAACAACGGTAGGTCCTCTTCCTAAGAAAGGTAACTAACATGGCAGCATCAGCACCAACACAACCGCCTCTTGACGGTCGCAACTCACCAAAGCCCGGAGATAAAGGACAGATCATGTTCAGTACTAATCCCGGTGGAACTAAAGGTAAGTAAAAAACTATTGTCGTTAAAACAAGGAAGGGTGCATAATGAACGGTAAACCTGCAAGTAGGGACATTGGTATGCACATTTCTTGGGGTGACATCAGGTGCTCTGTTATCGCTGAAGGGCGCTCGTGGAGTCCTGATGTTGCCGACGATATGGTTAACCGCATGGGTGACTTGTGGGAAAACACTCTCCGCAGCATTTCCGATACCGGATACTTTGATGGTGAAGAAGAAGAAGAGGATGAAGAGGACGAGTACGGTCCCACTCCTAGTAAAGAACTTATTGACCCGTACGTTATTAGACTGAGTGAGGATGGTGAGGTGAGTGGCTGAAGGCCAAGGTGGTCCACGCACACCTCGTAACCCTGCACCCGTGAGCGCACCGGGTTCTATGTCTCGTCGTACTGACGGACAGGTTATGCCTCAAATGACTGGTATGCCTTACGGTGAGAACAGCGACTTTAACGAAATGCAGTCTTCCGCACCTATGAGTGCAACGAACATGCAAGGCCCACGACTCAAAGGTAAGAGCGCCCCCCCTGCCGGTATGGGTGGCGGTTCTAGTTCCACCCCTTTGTTTAGTGACACGCAACGACCTGACGAACCTGTTACTGCTGGTGCCCCGTTTGGTCCCGGTAGTGGTTCTCAATCAATAATGGGTTCAGTGGAACAATCTCGTTCCGACGCTTCCGCAATCAAAAAGTATCTTCCCGACTTGATAAGAATGGCTGAGAGTGAAGATTCACTAGACGGATTCAAAAGGTTCGTTCGCCATTTAAGAAACGTTCAGGGTTCTTGATGCCTTCTTTACAAGAAAACATTGACGCTGTTGTCGGTGCTATCGGTACACAAAACATAGGTATCGTGTGGGGTTTGTCTAACGTTAAATGGTCGAACGTTCAAGACCGTGACGATTTTTTGCAAAACATTATCAACAGGGAAGGTGGGTAAGTGGCTGAAGATAAGAAGCCTAAAGGCCCAACAGCAGGTGCGCGACCTAAGAACTGGGTTGCCATCAAGTCCCTTTCCGGTGGCGTATCCTCACCCACAAATAGTACACTACAGGAAACTATTGGTGAGCCTAGAAACTTTCGGAACACTGCACCTATTTCTCGTCCTGACGCACCAGAGTTAACTGAAGGTTTACCTGAAGAAGCCCAAGACAACTCTTTCCTTGGCGGCTTCCTGAACCTGATGGACAGGGCTGTTCCTGACGACCTTGGTGGACTTATCCGTGGCGAGACTGGTTGGATTAACAACGTTCCTTTTGCTGGTGACGCTTACGAGAACACTGCCGGTCGCGTACTTGGCACTGGCCTAGATGCTGGTTCTGCTGTTGTTAACGCAATGAACTGGGGCAGTGAGAAAATGAACCACCTTGGTGCCGCTGCCTTCTCAGCGTTACCCGGTGGTATAGAAACTTTGACGTGGGATCAGGCAAACGACATTAGTTTAGGTCAGGTTGTTACCGCCAACTCTGCCATAAACAACAATAGTTTTGGTGGGTGGCTTATCAACGTTGCCACGTTGCAGACTCCTTTCGCTTTGATGTCTGCGAAGAGTGAGAGCGACGACCCTAACAACGCCTTGTATTTAGAAAACTTCAATATCCTTAACAAGGAACAACGCGAAGCGGCTTTCGAGTCTGGTGGGCTTGGTCAAACAATGTCCGGTTACGCTGACGCCATTTGGATGGTTGCCGCTGACCCTACTATTATTGGTGGTAAAGCCAGCAGCATTCTTCGCATTGGAAGTAAGGTTGGCGAGTTCGGTGGTTTGAGTAACCAGTCGTTGCGTACCGCTAAGCAAGTGAGTTCTTTTGCTGACCGCAACACGGAGCAAGCAGCCATCATTGCTAAGTTTGGTGGGGACTACAAGGCAGCAATAAACAGTGGAGAGTTAAGCACTGAGGGTGTCCGGTTAGCGGACGCTCTTAATGGTACTGCTGATTCTTTGATTAACAGTGTCTACGTAAAAAACTCTCCCCGCAAAAAAACCACTCTAGACATTCTCGCTAACGAAACTTCTATGAGTAACCCTGCTGAGGGCGCTCTTGTCCTTAACGCCATATCTGGTCATGCTGACTCGTGGGTTAAGATTCGTGAAGTCAACAAGGACTTGTACGACAAGTTGAGCACTTCGATGAACCAAAACATTTTTGATCCAGTTCCCGGTTCTGCTGCGGCAGACAACATGGTTGGCGAAATCTCTGACATGACCACTGATCAGGCTAAGTTTGGTGACGAACTGATTGAGGAAGCAGAGAACGCCCGTGTTGCTGCGATTGCTGATGAAGCAGGAGTTATTGACGGGGCACCTCCTGTCGCGGATGAAGCATTGGATGTTTTCTCCGGTCAACTTATTGAACGTGGTGGCGCTAGGATTGGTGCGCCTCTAGTTCGTGCTGCTGGTGCTTACCGTCGTGGTGCAGCGTCAACTAACTTGCAACGTAACCCTCTTCGTAAAGTACAGGTGCCACCCACGATTCCCGGCAATGGTCATCTTGTTTATGATGCTATCGAGAGGACAGCCAGTTCACGCCCAATCACTGCTATACGTTGGGTTGGTAAAGGCACACCTAACGGCATCGTTGATGTTAAGGGTGGTGACGGCGAGAACAGTCACCGTGAGATTGCGAACTGGCTTCGCCGTTCATCAATCCAAACGGACGAGGCAACCATTTACTTTAACGATTTTGTTGCTGCTCAAAGCCCAGCGGATCGTATCGCTGTTATTGACCGCATGGAACTTGCCTACGTTAAGACTGTTGCCACGAAGAAAAACATTACTCCTGAAGCGGCACAGGCAGTCTACGATGGTTACAAGGCTAAAAGAGCCATGACTTTAAGAAACATTTCTAAAACTAAAACAAAGTTTTATGCTGATCCTGACACAGGCGAGATGATTAAAGTTCCCATGTTTTATGCTGAACTCGACGCAACCATACCAATGATTGACACAAAGATTTTTTCTCGCGTTGTTGGTGGACATCAAGAAGCCCTTCGCACGGTTGAGAATCTTACAGAACTTGCCGACCAAATAAACAAGGTGTGGAAACTTAGTGTTCTCATCCGTTTAGGTTACACGCAACGTAACATTGCAGAAGGTTTCCTTCGTGGTGTTGCAGTGTCCGGCATGATTATGGCTAACCCTCAAGCGTTCGCTGCGTTGCCTGCAAACATTCTTCTTTCTGCTTCTGTTCGCCGTGGACTGAAAGGTGTCGCAACTCAAGAAAGAGTTCTTGTACAAGCGCGAGACAACCTTGATAATGCTCGTGGTGTTTTGAATCAGGTTTTCAAAGATGCTGGTATTGCAGCGGGAGTCAGTCTTCGTAACGACGCTGCTGCTTTAACCTCCCAAATAAGCAAACTTAAGAAAGTCAAAACCGTCGAGTCTGCTGCTCAAATAAAAAAACTTACCAGCAAACGTGACCGTTTACTAGCCAAGGCCAACAAGATTGAGTTAACAAAAACTCAACCTCGCCTCGGTCAAATGAACGCGGCTCGCATAGAACAAAACGAAGCGATCCGTAAAGTTGATGAACTCTCTAAAGAGATCGAAGACGCTTTAACTGTTCTTCGCATTAAAGATTCTCGTCGTAAACTTCTTGGCAAAAAAGGTAACGTTGTTGCTAAGGACGCCAACGGCGAAGACATTATTTACGCTGGCGCTTTCGAGGGTCCCGCTGGACGGGCGGCACTGCTATCCTCTTCCGCTGACTCTACCGTACGTAACGTCTTCGAGGGTTCCTTTCAGTCTCGCATTAGTTCTAGGAATGCCCAGCACGACTACGACAAGATTGATCCTTCTAAGTTGGCACCGGCAGAAATGAATGTTTACTGGGCTGAGTACGCGGTTCGCATTAACCGTCGGTACGCCACAGATCCTGTTGCTCAAATGATTATTAGAAACGAACCAATCGAAGACATTAAGGCTTGGTTTACTTCACCTGATGGTATTCGGTACCGTAAAGATCTTGGTTCACCGAAGAACCCGATGGGTAACTCTACGGAAATTGATACTTACTTGTCTAAGGCTATACAGCGTCTTGACTACGAGTTGCCTCAAGGTTCACGTCTACGTGAAATATCTTTACGCGGTGACCTGACCTCAACGGAAGTTATTTCCGCTATCGGTTCTTCCGAACTTCCTGTTCTTGTTGGTCGCCTTGGTAGTGACGAGGCGGTCGGTTTGTTTAAGGGTGCAGCAAACAAGGCAGACACTATTTCTTCAAGTTTAATGAAAGGTTTGGGTAGTATTCCCGAAGACAAACTTCTTCGTCACCCTTTTTACAACAACGTTTATATTGCGCGGCAGAAAGAACTAGGAAGACTTGCCCAAGATCAAGGGCAGGATCTTACTTCCTCTGTGGTGCAAGGTCGTATTAACAGGTCTGCTCACTCTTCGGCGTTGAAGGCAACACGTGAAACAATGTACACAATTGAAGAGTTGTCTAACGTTTCACAGTTACTGCGCTGGGTGTCACCTTTCTTCCCTGCCTTTGAGAACGCTATCCGCACGTGGGGTCGTATTGCTTACGCGAACCCTGCCGTTCTTGGTTACGGTAATCTTTTGTGGAATGTTCCTAACTACATGGGTATGGTTGTTGACGAGAACGGCGATCCTGTTGCTCGCTCAAACATGCTTAAGGATGAAAACACTTGGGTTATTTTGCCCAGAGAGATTAACAACATTCTTCAAAAGAGGGGAATCATTTCTCCGGGTCAGCCGATGCGTGTGCGCCAGTCCGGTGCGAACGTTGTCTTTCCCGGTGCGGAGTTTTGGTTTCCCGGTGCAGGTCCGGGTCTTGCTGTCCCGCTGGCTGCTATCCTTCGCAACAAACCTGAAGATCAGGAACTGTTAAAGAACATTGTTGGTGAAAACATTTACCGCCAGATTGTTCCTAACGGTAACGTCAACACTAACCTTGTTGATTCGATGCTTCCTACGTTTGTTCGTAGGGTTAAGCAAATGTGGCAGGGTGAAACTTCCGACACTGCTTACATTTCTTTGTTTAACGACATGGTTGAGGATGCGTACATTAACGCTCAACTTGAAGGTAGAAACATTTCTTCTAAAGATTACGCTAAGATTGAAAGTGACGTTGACAAGTTTTGGCGCTGGCAGATTGGTGCCGCTGCTATTGCACCGTTCCAGTCTGCGTACGCTTCACCTCACCAGTTGCAGCGTGACTCTTGGCGTAAACTTATTGACGACCAATCCATTCCTTACATTGATAAGATCAAGGCTTTCAAGGAAGAGTTCGGTTACGAGTATCTTGCTATTACTCGCTCTACTTCCGCTAACGAAACTGGCTTGAACCCTAACTTAAAAACTTGGTCTAGGATCGTTGAGAATCCTAGTTTGGTTCGTGACCTTTACAACATAAACCCTGAACTTGTTGGCATGTTTGGCAACATGGGTTCGTTTGATGACCCGTTTTCTTACGCGGTTTACGGTGAGTTCTCTGGCATGAAGATTGGTTCTGACGGTAAACCTGTGCGTTCTAAACTTAAACCGGATCAGGTTCTTCGCAACAATCAGGTTGTTGACGGATGGTCGGAGTACTTTCAGTTAATGGATGCCATTGAAAGTAAAGTTGTTCAGTCTGGTTTTTCTAGCCTGCAAGTTAAAGACGCACAGCCTTTGCGCGATATTCGTGATGAGACTATTGCTTTGTTGTCTGTTAAGTATGAGGCTTGGGGTCAGGAGCGTTCTTCTTACGAAAATAGTCTTCCTGACTTTATTGTTGGTGCAAGAATCCTTGTCAAGAACTCAACGATTCTTAATGAGGACAGCACCATGAGGGCACTGTCCGATTATTTGACGTTGCGTGAAGCGATATCGGATAAACTTTCTCAGACGAGTGACAGTGACATACGGAATTCTTTGAAAGACATTGGTTACGCTGCCGCTTTTGATTTAAGGCAAAGCGATATTGGCTTCGCTGATTTTTATGACAAGTATCTTTCTTCCGACGACTTTAGGAAAATATATGGCTCCTAATTCTAATATCCTTGATAACGCTTTGAGTAAAGTTAATAATGAGAATGTTGACAATACTGGAAACGCAGACTTTGATGACACTTCCATCTTTGTTAGTGGGTCACCGAACACTTCTGGTGTACCTAACTACTTGAGTGGGAACTTTAACAAACAGAACGTTATGACTGTCGGTCAGTTGAAGCAGAGTGTTGAAGAACTGTTTGCTACTAAAGATCCTTCATCTAAGGCCATTGCACAAAACTTGTACAAGGCTGGGTTTATTAGTAAGTCTCAGAGGGACACTGGTTTAAGTGTTGCTAAGTATGGTGTCGGTAACGCTGCCGCCATGTATGCCGCTTACACTCGCGTTGAGGGTTCACGGTCGGTTTCTTTTGAGGACTGGCTACCTTGGTATGCTAACTCCCAACCAGATCCTGATGAGGGTGGCGGTTCTGGCGGTGGTGGATACACTGGCCCTACTACTTCGACTAGTGTCTCTATCACTGACTCGGAAGACGTGTCTCGCTCGTTGAACACTTTCGCTGTTGACATGCTTGGTCGTAACTTGACTGACAGGGAACTGAAGAAGTACTCGAAGGCTTACACTGCCGCTGAGAAGGACTCACCGCAGGTGACTGTTTCTACTCCCGGCGTTGGTTCCAATGAGAGTGTAACTGAACAAACTGTTACTAGGGATACTATTGCCAAAAACATTTTGCAGGATAGTCCGGCGTTTGCCGACAATGTGATCAAGTCTGATGTTCTTGAAATGTTTTTTAACAGGTTAGGTGGGAACACTGGTGGCTGAAACTATTAAAGAAAAAAGGGCTAAGCGGGCCGCAAGGGTTGAGGGTTTGCGTCAGGAAGAGATCGCGGATTCTATCGCTAAGTATTCTTATTTCAAGTTACTTGTTGAGTCTAACCCTGAGTTGCAGGGTTACTTTCAGGATCTTAAGAAGATCATTAAGGCTAGCCCTACGGGAACTATTACTCAGGATGAAGTTAACAACGCTACCCGTGGCTATGATTACTTTACTACTTATGACTCCGATCAGCAAAAGTCTAAGATCGCTCAGGCTCTTGACTTACAAAACAACACTAACTTGTATCAAGAGTCTGTCGACGCGAAGAAAACTGCGATTGTTTACACGGCCCGTCAGAAGGGTTTAACTCTTAGCGAAGATGTTTTGAACGAAATGGCTACGTTGTCTCGTTTCAACGACTGGTCGGACATTGAACTTGATAATGCTATTGGTGCGGAAACGATCAGGTTTATTTCTGGTGGCGGTCAGGCCGGTGGTGACGCTGGAACGGTTCAAACACAGTTGTTGCAGTGGGTTAACAAGAACGGGCTGAGCCTTAATAGCGCTCAGGTTGCCCGTTACGTTGAGTCAAGCGCCTTTGGGGGAACCGACTTGGAGAGTATTAAACAAAACATTCGCAACACTTACATGACTGGTTCTTACCCCGCGTGGGCGGATCGTATCTCTGCCGGTACCGACCCTTCCGATATTGCTGCACCGTACAAGCAACGCATGGCTTCACTGTTGGAAATTGATCCTGACAGTATTGATTTTAATGACGTAATGTTGAGCCAAGGTATGCAGGGTGTTGGTGCTGACGGCAAGGCGGGGATTGTTCCGTTGTATGAGTTTGACAAAATGATTCGGAAAGATCCTCGTTGGGATCGGACGGAGAACGCTTTGAAAACGTACACTGATGCTGGTTCTAGTATCCTTCAAATGTTTGGTTTGAGGTGATTTGAGTGGCCCCTCCTAAAGGTGAATCTGGCGCTCGTACGGATACTGCTCGTGGCCGTGCTTTTGAGGCTGCTTTTCAAGTGCGTAAGGCCAACGATATTGCTGCCGCTGCTCAGGCTCAAAGGGCGCAGGCTTTACAGGAATCTTTTAACAGAGGTCAACTTTTAACTGGTCAACCTGATTTTGGTGGTTCCAGTCCTGCTGTTGTTGTTCAGTCTGCTGGTGATAAGGCTCAGGAGGATTACTACAATAATCTTAGGGAGGAACAAAAAACTTCCGCTAGAGGTTTCCTTAACACACTACTGACGCAGTACAACATGCAGTCTCTTGCCGGTCAGATCGAAGGGTTTATTCAACAGTCAACTAACAACGATTTTCTTGCGGAAAAGATTCGTGAAACGGCAGAGTACAAGACTCGTTTCAAGGGTCTTGTTGATTTGCGGGCGCGCGGCGTCACTGACGTTCAAGACGAAGGACAGTACTTGCGGCTAGAATCACAGTACCGCCAAGTGTTCCGTGAAGCAGGACTGGTCAACTACCTAGGCGTTTCTGGTTCACAGGGTGAATACAACTCTATCGCTGACCTTGTAGGCAAGTTTAGTTTAAGTGTCAATGAGGTGCAGGATCGCGTTCAAGACGCCCAGAGGGTTGTTAGAGACACACCTCAAGAGGTTCGTGACTCGTTGCAACGCTTCTACAATGTTGACCCAGCAACCCTTGTTGAGTATGCCCTTGATCCCACACGTACCCAAAACAAAATTAATCAACTGGCTAACACTGCGATTGTGGGTGGCTATGCTTCTCGCGCTGGTCTTAATTTGGATGTGGCTGGTGCTGAGAGCATTGCTGGCCTTTCAGGATCGTCAGATATTAACGTTGAACGGTTTACTGTTGATGCTGCTGCGGGTCGCGCTGTCCGTGATTCAACGAAGCGTCTTGCCGAAATTGAGAAGAGTACTCTTAGTGACACGGAGTCGTTGACTGCTTCTATGGGTGTTGACACTGAGGCTAAAAAGAAAGTAACAACGTTGCAGTCCCGTGAACGTGCCCGCTTCGGTGGCACGTCAGGTATTGGCTCTACCACGTTGTCTAACGCTAGAACAATATAACTGAATACGGGCGTGACAGGTGCAGTAGAACGTGGATCGGACACCAAATTGTATTGGTGACAACCGTGAGACTTCTTAACCCCGGTTCGATTCCGGGCACGTCCACGAGAGACACGGATAATGTATTCCGTTGCAGAGGGAGACGGCTCTCTCTGCACTATGACGCTGACTCATGCGGTTAATGAGCATGCCACCGCTTACGGGGCAGTCAGCACACGGATGGTAGTCCACAAGGTGTGGAAGCAGACTGTAAATCTGTCGAGTTCGCTCACGCTTGGTTCGATTCCAAGACTATCCACCATTACCTTGACCCACCGGCCCGAGGGATGTAGCAAGTCCGGTAGTAGCAGCCATTGTGTTCTCCCCAGTTCACAGTGTGGGTTACGTTTCATCTAAATGAATGGGAGTATGTATGTCTGAGTACAACGAATGGGACGACGATGATACGGACACTAACGACGACGGTCGTGGTGGGCAAGATAACTCGACTGGAATGAAAGAGTTGCGGAAGGCGAACGCTGCCTTAAAGAAGCAACTTAGTGAACTTCAGGAAAGTTATTCTCTTGTCACTAAAACTCAACGTGATCGTTCGGTGAAAGACGTACTCAATTCGTTAGGTTTACCGCAGAAAGTTTCGGCGTTTATTCCTGACGACGTTACATCCGAAGAGGACGTAACAGATTGGATTAACGAGTACGGTGACGTGTTCGGTTTTAATCCAAACCCTGAAGCCGATGCTGAAGGTGAAAATGAGGTGCGACAAGATTTCGCTTCTCTCAACAGGATCTCCCAAGCGCAGGCTGGTGGGACTACCTATTCGGGTGGTTCAGACCAGTTGGATTCTCTTGTCCGTAATGCGGGAAGTCCTGAAGAGTTAAACAAAATTTTGTTTGGTACTTCACAAGCGCCAGAGGCATACTAGCCGAAGGTTCCGACAAACATTCTATCTATTTTAAGGAGGTGAAACACTACAATGGCTAACGCATACACTGGTACTTCCGCTATGGCGGGTGTTGTTAAAACAGCATATGACCGTTATGTAGAGTTCGCTCTACGTTCACAACCACTGTTCCGCAACCTCGCTGACAAGCGTCCTGTGCAACAGGCTATGCCCGGTTCTTCTGTTGTGTTTTCGCTATACAACGATCTGGCTCTCGCAACAACCGCGCTTACTGAAGCAGTTGATCCTGACTCGGTAGCAATCAGCGACGTTTCAACTGTTTCTGTTACTCTGAACGAGTACGGTAACGTTGTTTTGAACCTGCGTAAACTTGGCGAACTGTCGTTCGCTGACGTTGACCCAGCAATTGCAAACATTGTTGCGTTCAACATGGCGGATTCTATTGACAAAATTGTTGTTGATAAACTGATCACGGGTACTAACGTACTGTACTCGGGTGACGCAACTTCAACTGTTACTGTTGATGCAGCAGACACCCTTGGTGGTGCCGAGATTCGTAAGGCTGTCGCTAAACTTCGTACAGCAAAGGCTGTCCCTAAGGACGGCATGTTGTACGCGGCTTACGTTCACCCTGAAGCGGCACACGATCTCCGTTCGGAGACTGGTTCCCTTTCGTTTGAGGACATCCGTAAGTTTACTGACCCTAACGTTGGTAACGTGCTGTCGCTCTCTACTGGTGTCTATGGTGGGGCGTACTTCATTGAGACTCCACGGGCGTACGTTGCTACCGATGGTGCTTCTAGTGCCAAGGTTTACCGTACTTTGATCTGTGGTCAGCAAGCACTTGCTGAGGCGACTGCTGTTGAACCCGGTGTGGTTATTGGTAACGTTGTTGACAAGTTGATGCGTCAACGGCCTATCGGCTGGTACTCCCTGCAAGGATGGTCACTGTACCGTCAAGCAGCAATGTACCGGATTGAGTCCGGTTCGTCTATCGCTTAAGCGATGGTGTTTTAGGGGGAGGGTCCATCCTGCGGGGTGGGCCTTCCTTCTTCCCATTCTTTTTCTTTGAAAGGTTTTACTGTGGCTGATAATCTCCCGAACGTTATTGAGAATGCTCTTCTTGATGCTCTTGTTGGTACTACCGCGTACTCCATGACTGGGCCTGTAATGCTTGCGTTGATGACCGCTAACGGTAACGATGCTTCTGCTGGTACTGAAGTTACTGGTGGTTCGTATGGTCGCGTGAGTATGTCTATGACTACTGCTTCTGGTGGTTCTATTACTAATAGTGCTGAACTAAACTTCGCTGGTATGCCTACGGCTACTGTTGTCGGTGTGGAGTTGTATGATTCTAATGGTTCACCTAAGCGTCTTGCTTATGGTTCTTTGTCTGTTTCTAAAGCGGTCACTTCTGGTGACACGTTGCAGTTTGCTGCTTCTTCGGTGACGCTTAGTCTGTCCTAATGTTTGATATCACTAGTCCGGTAGTTAACGATTTAGGTATCATCCAAGTTGCTTCGGGTTTTGCTTCGCTTGCTTTTGAGTCTGACGTAACGGCTAACGTTACGCAAATTCATGTGACTAGCATTTCTATGTCCGCCGAGTCTTCCCTTAACACGTCAGTTGTAAGGGTCACTTCGGCTGTTACATTAGTGGTTGGTACTTCGGACATGTCCGTGACGGGAACTCGCGTCAGATTGGCTGATACGGCCTTACAGGGGGCTTCTAGTCTCACTGCTGTGGGTAAGTTGCGCTTCTTTGGTGCAGCCGACCTTTCTGCCGATCTGGAACTGACTAATCCTACGTCGGTCAGGGTTGTTATTGCATCCACGGTGAGCATGAGTGCAGGTTCCAACATGCCTACCGTTGACTCTCAACCAATCTACCGACTGATACTTCCAACGAAACGGTACGGCTACTCGAACGACCGCCTGTTTGGAAGGTACACGTTAGACAGTGGAGTGTCACTACTCATCACTGGTTCGACTGGGGAAGAAGCAGAGTACGTTACCCAAAACGAAATCAAGGACGCTGACTACTATTTTGCTGGCGGTCACCAGTACCAATTAAACCAAACCGAGTATGACGCTGTTACCACTGCCGGTTTTGAAGATTTAGTAGAGGTGGCTTAAATGAATTGCCGAACAGGATGCCCCACTGGTGGTCACGCCTCATGGGGTGAGTGTGCCCGTGCAGCAAACATTTCGATTGGTGCAGTAATGACCAGTGAGTTCAAGGAATCGTATGAACAAACAGATCGTGAATTGAAAGAGTACCGTTCGGTTCGTGCCGAAGGAATCCAACCTGAAGGCACCACGATGAACAAGATTGAGTTAGCAAAAACTGCAACAAAACTTTTAGGTAGACCGTACAATGCTGAGAAAGATCCACCCGCGAAGTTTATCCGATCTAAGCAGTCGGCAACGTTCGCTAAGACGGGTGAAATCTGATGCCTACTTTAAGTAACCTTATTGACTCGACTCTCATGTACATGTACGGGATGTCCACGCATCAGGATCAAGAAACGCACATCACTCAGGATATCAACTCCACGGACTTGACGTTTACTGTTGATGACGCTTCAATTCTTTCTAAGGGTCTCACCGAAATTGGTACGGAACTTATGCAAGTAAAATCTGTTGACACTTCCGCAGGTACAGTAACCATTGCACCTTACGGTCGCGGTTACCGTGGTACCACTGCGGTATCACATTTGTCCGATAATAGGATTGTGGCTGCCCCACTAATCCCACGTTCATTTGCTTTAAGTGCCATTAACGAAACTATACTTTCCGTTTTCCCCGACTTGTACGCTGTCGGCACAGTCACCATCGTGTCGAACCCCGTGGTGGTAACGTACGCTTTACCTGCCGGTGCCCTAGACATTTTGTCTATATCCTATGAGACTATCGGCCCTTCTAAAGAATGGGAACCGATACGCCGTTGGCGTGTTGACAAGAACGCTGACCCCACCAAGTTCCCTTCCGGCTCCACCGTATCTATTTACGATGGGATCAACCCGGGCAGAAGCATCCGGGTCGTTTACACGAAGCAACCAACACAACTATCCAACTTGACTGACGACTTCGCCACGGTCACTGGCCTACCAGAATCCGCTATGGACGTTATCCGTTACGGTTCCGTGTATCGAATGGCACCATTCTTTGACGCGCCACATCTTGCGGGTCAAACCGCTGAGGCTGACTTCGCTGCGAACGTTAGACCTATCGGTTCGGCATCAACGTTCGGTAAATACGCTTTGCAACTCTACCAGATCAGGCTTACGGAAGAGTCAAAGAAACTTAGTTCCATTTACCCTGTCCGTAGTCACTACACAAAGTAAGGTTAAACAATGACTAGAAGGT